>Ga0214544_1002752_pt1 | contig 36757 bp, 13 predicted proteins | sample CNSS3metaG_FD_160074 | JGI IMG/M metagenome (GOLD analysis project Ga0214544, IMG submission 160074) | Root nodule microbial communities from cowpea collected in UCLA plant growth center, Los Angeles, California, USA - CNSS3 | ecosystem: Host-associated > Plants > Roots > Nodule | place: USA...
AAAAAAAAAATATATATATATATATATATATATATATATATATATATATATATATATATATATATATATATATATATATATATATATATATATATATAACTTAAACTTGAATTCACTTAAACAATAAATTGACTCAATTAATCTCGGATTCACCGATTCACTGATGCAACTATATTAACTAGATTAATCTGAATGGTTTCTTTATCAAAATTTAATTGGTTTAAAAAAATTGAGGTCAAATATATTTCTTCTTATTTCTTGTATCTTAAATGAAGGTAGCCTTTTAATTATTTTTTATCAAATTGTTTCGACCACCATAAAAAAAATCAAGTTTTTGAAACATTATTTATATGTGAGAGAAATATTTTAAGAACAGGGTTGATTGTAGAGTTCAAATTTTCTATCGCATTTTTTTGTGATATCATCTACTAAGCATTGTATTAATACTTTAAAAATATTTTAGTATATTTTAAAAAATTTTAAATTATTAATTATCGTGTTTTGAAGGCCCAACATTTTAAAAGTTTTAAATTATTAATTATCGTGTTTTGAAAGCACAACAATAAAATAATATAAAAAAGTGAATTTAGATTCTTTATTAATTTTTATGTGTGTTGTTTCTATATTATGTTTTCAGAAAATTTTAATTGTCACTAATTTTAAAAATTTTAAATATATTAAAAAATATTTAAAGTACTAAAGTAATGCATTTTTAGTATAATATAAAAAAAACTAAGTAAAAATTCTGAACTAAAAAAACTAACAAAAAAAAATATAAATTAATTGATTGTCTCTAAAATGAATAAGCTATGGTGAAACATTATTTTCACCAATTAAAAAAATCACTGATTAAAACTAACACTATTTTAAACTTGAACCCCGCCAAAAGTTATGCCGGAAGTAAAGTGGATTCCATTTGATTTAATTGGACCTCATTATATTCAAATGCCGCAATGAAATACGTGCAAAAGTAAAAAAGATTATGAGTGATAATCAGAAAAGGAAAAAGTAAAAGATGATATGCAATTACTTTATTTCCCTTTTCTTTTTACAACTTCCCATGGTGAAATTATTTTATGTCCCACTAATTCAAATAGAGTCTAATTCATTGATTTAAGAGAGAAAATGATGTTGAAGAATGGAGGAAGAACCACGTGCTCACTCTCATGAAGAGGAAACCAACCATGAAGGTTCCTTCAAATCATGATATCAGAAGGTCTTATCAAACACAAGCTCATCAATGGCTGCCACATGGGTATGGTTGGTTATATTCTGAGCTTCTTCATTCTTCTCTCCATTATCTTATGTACTTTTCATAAGCTCCCACTTCACCTAATAGTGTGTGTTTGGATTTTTAAGAGGATTGTAATTTGTTTAGAAGAGAATTTAAAATGTTTTACGATGAAATATATTATTTGGATAATTTTTTAAGATAAATTAAAATTATAACATTTTATTAAAGATATTAGATTAAAAAAAAATTAAATTCCACTTAAATATAAAAGTTTGAAAATTGTCATATATTTAAATTCACATTTTGTATTTTATATATTTTAATAAGTTCAACTTGACTAAACTCAAGACATTGTTGGAATTACTTTGTAATTAATGTTAATTTGGATTTTTCTATTGATGTTAATAAAATTTATTTCGTGGTTTAAGTTGTTAGAATTTTTTTTAGATTACTATTAATTTTGTTCAACATTAACCAGCACTACAAGGAAATCATATATTAGAGATAAACACAATCTTATGTATAATAGTAAAAATTTGTCAAAAAATTGAGTTTATCGACGAACTACAAATGGTTCCAGGTCATGTTTCTACATCATTGTCGAGTCATTATCACATCATTACCGATTCATCAATGTGTAACCAATACTCTACCGTTATGTCACCATCGAGCTGTCGATAACTCACCGTAGAGTCTCTACCCCCTCCTTCTCATCCTCTTCTTTTCTTCTTCTTCTCACACATCTTCCTTTAATATATAAAAAAACTCCAACAATAGACAATAAATTTGTTATCCAAATTATCCATGAATTTATTAACAAAATTATAATTTATTTATGGATCAGACAAATTTGTCACCTATGAAAATGTTTGTAGATTAAATTATGAAATCTGTCGAAAAAATCTATCAATAAATTTGAATTTATTAACAAATCTACGATCATCAGTAATTATAAAAATACTTGGAGTGAAGATTTTTTGCTAATATTGAGAAGACTTTCTTTACGAATGTGAATTAATTTTTTTTCACTTGATGTTTATTATGATTTTTTTTTTTATGTTTGGAGTAATTATTTTATCAATAAATATGTTATTTTTGTCGATAATTTGTTAATTTTTTTCTTCTAACACTCATGAAAAAACTTTTTGTCAAAATTAATTAAAACTGTTTTTTATTAATGTGATCTCAAAAAAAATTGTAATTGACTTGACATTAATAAAAACAGTTAGCAAACATTCCGAAGTATCATAAAAATAGTCTTTGATCAATTAAAAACAATATTGGTTAAGAAAAAGAATTATACATATATATCAGTGAAAAAAAATCTTAACAAAGAGAATAACATCGATCAAGATCGATTATAAAAAATAATTAATTTTGTATTTTTAATAATTTTTTAGTATTTAAACATTTTTTATTTAGTGGTAATTAAAATATTTTATTGAAATAAGATAATTAAAATTTATTAAATTTAACTTTTTTTTACCTAAACAAAATATTTGAAAAATAAAACAGTTTAAATATCAATTCAGATTTAATTATTTGAAAGTCTTTGTGAAATTCTGTATCTAAACACAACATAGAAAAATTTGAATGTCAGCATTCCATTTTCTTCCCAATAGTAAATAAAGAAAAGTTTCAAGTGTTTTTCTTCTCTCTCCAGCCACAATTTATTTTCACTATATCCTTTTTTTAGTCATTAAAGAACATGGAATGGAATGAGTTACAAATCTACCATTACTTTTTTTATTGATAATAATAAAGGTTTCAACCTCAGCATTATAATAAAATCCTTTGCTTTTACGTTTTGCTTTGCTTTCGCTTTAGAAAACACGATAGCTTTGAATTATTATGCTCATCACTTTTTGATTCTTAATAGACTAAAATCAGTGACTTGATTTTTTTATTTTCAAAATTTATGTAAATACATTAAAAAAATAGGTGAATTTTTATTTGAGTCAACTAAAAGAGACATTGTTGAAAAATTTCGGATATATTTAGAACTGTCAAAACGGATAATCCAGCTCGACACATCACGGATTGATAACTTAGTGAGTCAATTCAACCTGACTCATTTATTAACGAGCCAAAAATTTCAACCCAACCCGTAATAAAACAGATTGACTCGCAGATTTCAATCCATTTTGACAAATCTAAATATATCAATTAATAACTATTTTTAATACGATAATCTAGAGTTTTTGTTAATTTTTTTATCCTTTATTAAACATTAAAAATACAATATATATTGAGAATCCAAATTCGTGTTTGGCACCAAAACCTATAACCAAACAAGTAAAAACAAATTAAAGTTATAGATTACAAAATCAATATAAACACATCTGTTTCCTTCATCATTAATCATGTCATGCACTTACAAATCTCTCCTTAAAAAATCGAGGAACGTTGACTAAAATTAAATTAGTAGCGTTACAAATTTAATTAATTTTGGAAATTCCCATGTTGTCTGTTCAGTTTCGAAACCATTTTGTCTCCTTCACAGCATTTTCTTAGCTTGCATGTTGAAATTGAAATGATATTCACATTTTTTTTTTGTTCAGTTAACCCTGCACGATTCCATTCTTACTATAATTTCAAAAGGTTGAATGTGATCTCAACACGCAATATGATTCCATTTTCTTTGCTTCTGGTTCTTACACTAATCTTATTTTAATTAAAATAATTATTATTCATAACACGTAATTTTTTAATTAAAATTACTATATTAATGAGTTGTATATCGCAACAACAGGCAAACATGGATCATTCTGATTATTTAAAGTGTTTTTTCTCAATATGAAAAATTTAAATGTGAGTCTAAGTCTTATATTGGTTATAAATGAAAAAGTAAAATTATATAAGAATAAAGATCCATAAACTCATTATCTTAATGTTTTGGGTTGGAAGTGGTGTCAATAGCCTTATGTGGTTAGGCTTAAGTTTTATTAGTGCTTATTCTCCCTAATAAAACTTCCTCTATAACCCTAACAGAGAATAACAAGAAATGGGTTCTTCATAACATACAAGATTCATTTTTAAAACGACTTTTCTATACAGTTTCTTATGATTTCTGAGACTATGTATAATCATAAAATTAAACACAAATAAATATTATTATTGGAATATAAAAATCTTTCGAAACAAAATAAAATTCCACTTCTTTTGAGTTTTTTGTTCATACATAAACTTTTTTTTTTAAATGACGCTAATAACTCTCCCAAATTTTATTTACATAAACTTGCTTAATGTTCCCATATCATTTGATTTCTGCAAAGCTGAATTCAAATTTGTAAACAGTGGTTTTCGCTGAATAATGCATAACTTTTCTTAATTAAGATAAATAAATTTTTTATATGTCAGAATTCAAGTTTGACCTGTAAATAATAAATGAGTGTATTTGTGTAAATAAATTTGGAATGATTTATTTGTGAAGTTTTGATAGAAAATTAGATTTACTTTGGATAAAAAATTATTTTACGATGACACATGGTCTATTATACTATGAGTTTTTGCCTAAATTTAGTATCTGCTTGTATTAAAACTTATTGGTTAAAATATAAAGTCAAATACTTGAGTAATTTAAGTCAGAAAAATAAAATAATGAAAATGAAGTGAATAACATAATGATTACAAGCTGTTGCATGAAAAGGAGAACTATAATAGATTGTAAATAAAGTTTGTGCAGAGTTTCACGTATCCAACAACCCAGCAATGCTTAGCTTCAAAGTTTTCTAACGAAAGAAAAAAAAAATCAAAGTAAAACAAAAAAGAAAATAGCGTGCCATCATTCTCATAATGAAAGTGTGAAAGTATTGTTGATCTTCCGTTTGACTTTTATTACATGATAATATAATAATGACATGATTTAAATTAAAAATTTTATAAAAGTTATTGAATACTTTTTTTTTCTGATTCTGATGAGTTTATTGTTTTTGTTTGGTCTTTTGTCATTATTTATTTTTCTAATTAATAATTTACAATCATTGTATATAGACAACATGTGGAGTGATGGTTGGAGACTTTTTATCATATGAATAAAATAAATTTATAATATAGACGAATGTATGTAAATCTTACTTTGTCAATTTTATAAAATTAAATTAGATTACACTTTTTAATTTAATATTAACATCTGTTAAGCTACCCATAAATATTTAATTTTATGGTACATATATATCTTCTCATAAAGGAATATGTATTACAAATTCTATTTATTTGGGATGACTTTGTAAAAATTAAATTTAGATTTAAAATCCACTTTTTTTATAATAATTGAAAATTTTTTTCTTTCATCATATTTTAAGAAAAAGAAAAATCAAAGAAAATAAATATTAATGAAGATAGTTATTATTATTTTTATATACAACGAAAACAAGAAAGAAAAAGCATGGGCAAACAGAATATATACAAAGAAATGAGTATCATTCTTAAACTTATTCTAATGAAGAAAGAAAAACATATAAAGATTAAGTCATCGGAGAAAAAGAGAGAGAGAAGAACAATATAACATGTCCAAATACACCAAAAGGGTGATCATTATTTAATATTTGTTATTATTAATTAAATAAAAGAATAAGTTTCATCTAAAAGTTTCAACTCTTATAACATTTGTGTGCACAACAACTAGCAGTCACATGAAAAGAGAAAAAATAAAATAAAACCGAGACTTGTGGTTGTTGACACACAGATATAAAACCTAAGCTTATGAACCTAAGAGATTACATTTTGCAAGTACAATGAATTCATTAGAATCTCTCCACAATGTTGAGAGAGATGTTTTCTATAAGCAATTATCATTCCATACTTTCATGTTTCTCAGAAGAAGAGAGGTTCAGATAACTATATATTTCATTATTATTATTCTTCGGTTATCATCAAACTTTTGAATCAGGTTCAGGAGTGGAAGAAGAATCATTCATGACCTGATTCTTCTTCTTCTTCTTCCATCTTCCTCCATTTCTTCACCAAAGCAGAGACCACGAAGGAGAAAACAATGGAATCCAACAAAACCAGCTACAAGTTTATTGCATCAGTATTCCATTATCATTGATGAACTTCTTCTTCTGCAGAATCTCCACAAGGGATTATGATCTTGTTTTAAGTTTTCAGCAAATTCAAAGACTGGGAATGTCTTCCATTTTCTTCTTCATTGTAAAGTGTAAAAGAAAAAGTAATTTCCAAGTTTCTCTGTGTTTTTTTTTTCCACAGTTTTTTCGTTGTATACTTCTGCATAATTAGTGTAAATCTCCTGATATCAAATTTTATATATACTAATATTTATTAATTATTTAAAAAATCTTACATTGAAACCGTTTATACATTCCACTTGCACTTGTTATCCAAAAAACACTACATGTGCACATCTATTTAAGAGATTGGATGAAAAGTTACAGAAACATCAGAACATGTTCAATCTGAATAAATATTCTAGGTTGTGATTGGATGAGAGGAATTTAAAATTTTAAGGAAAAATTTGTCTTATATTTCTATGTTATGAAGTCCTTTTGTTAATTATTGTGTTGTTGTTCTGTATTAATCTTATGTATGATTCATTATTGTGTTGTTGTTCTATGTTCCTGATGATGCTCCATCTCATGCTGCAGGAATACTGAACAAGGATTCCCAGTTGGATGTCTTTTACTGTGTTGGGTCTCTATTAGCATCTTTGTTCCTCGTAATTGTCAAAGGTGCTTTCTACTTTCTTTCTTTCTTTTTATCTCGCACAAGTTGCAGTTCATTATAGTTCCAATCTAGATAGATAGTCCAACAATATTAACTTTGTACAGATAGTATAACTTTCCTATTTTATATAATCATTCAATTAGAATATATATTATTATTGTATTTTAAAATTTTATTTCTATTTACTTTTATTATTTGAATATAACATTTTATTATTTAAAAAGGTTGTCAAGTGATTTAAAAATAATAATGTCAAACAATAATTTTTCAATAATTCTATATATACTTTTCTATAATTGACTATTCTTTAGATCTTATTGTGTAACAACTATTATTTATAAATATAATATTTTATCTTTTAAAAAAGTTGTCAATAAGAATCACAAATAAACTTTCTCCGTGGATATTGTCCGAATACGTCTCCGTTTTGATGAGGAATCTCCACATTGACTAAATATGAGTATGGGTATGGAGAATCCCCGACTTTTTCAATTGGATATGAGGATGAGTATGAGAATGTACATATCCACTCTCTTTCCATCCTATACTGGTCATTATATCGTCTTCACCATATCCTCATCTCCGTTTAAATTATTAAAATATTCATAATCAATTAAGTAGTTCACATGAGAATATTAACATTTTCACTTAAGTGTTCAATAACATAAATCATTCATTTACTAGATAATATAATTTTTTTACTCTATTATTATTATTATTATTTTCATTTGAAGAACTATTTTTTGTCGCTAAAATAACTTTCGCTATTTCTCAACCATTGACTATGTTGATATTTGTAAAGTTTTCTTAGATTTCTAAAGTATTTTTCATTTTATCATACCCTTGATTATACTTTTGTTTTTTTTGTGCAATTTCATTCAACTCTAATTATACATTGCTTTTATTTGTGCAATTTCATTCAATAGTAACTCGTTTCTAAGGCACATATTTTATAAATTTTTAATATTTTTATTTATTGTTTATTTTTATCATGTAGAATACTATTTTGATATATTTTATATAATTATTTTTTATTTTCTAACTCATTATCCTACTGTAATTTTGTCACTAGAATTGTATAAATAAATTTTATTTACTATAATATAAAAATTTAATGTAATTGTCATGAATTTCTTTTTATCACCATCCAACATATATTAAACTTCAAAAGATACAAGATTTATGCTAAAATTTTATTATTATTAGTTTAATCTTTGTTTTTTTTTTTTGCGTGATTTTTAATCAAATGATGTATTATAATTTTTATTAGTATATAAAAAAAAGATTCATTATAATTTAAAAAATTGAAGTAAACAGACCTTTAAAATTTAATTTTATTTGAATATTTATTTTCCTTTTATATTTTTTTAAAAATATTTTTAAATTTTATCAACTAGGTTTCCTTAATATTTACAAATTTAATAAAAAAAAATTATTTTCGTGAAATTTTATTTTGTATTCTAGTTTAAAAATGTATATAATTATAATTTCTTTCTAAATATTTGTTATTAAAGAAACAATTCTCTTCTGTTTGACAATATTATGTTTTCTTAAGTGTAATTTTTTATTATTTTATAAAAATTAATTAATATTGAAACAATATGAAAGCGGGTATGAGTATACGTACAACTATATACTCGTTATTTGATGGGACAAAGATGAGACAAAAGTTTGATACCCGTTGAGTTTGAGTATGAGGATAAGGATAAATTTTTTCAATGAAGATGAATATGAAAAAACGAAACTCGTCCCGTTCCGCCCGTTACCCGCAGCAGTTTAAAAAGATGTGATTTGTAATCGATCATTTTATTATTGTAATTTTATTTTATATAATAGGAAAACTTGTCTTATGATTTTACAACTACTATTTCTAGAATGCTTCTCTTCTTGAAATTTGTAGTTTTAAAATCTTTCTTTACATAATGAGAAATCTGCCTAGCGTATTTCTCCCCCACCTAATTTTAAATTGGTTCCTTTAAATTTGATTAAATATATATTACTAACTAATCTAATAAAACATGAAAAAAAATATAAGGCCTTAATTGAAAAAATACTCATTATTCCTCGATGTAACATTGTATTGAAATACTATGTAAAACAATTCAAGTACAATATATTAAAAGTAGGATTACCGATGGACAAAATTCTTAGAATAAACGAAATTTGTTGGTAATAATAAAATTTCATTAATGGATAAAAAATATTATTGAAAATATTATGATTAAAATTTCGTTAGTAAAATGTTAATTAGTAATTTGTACTGATGGTTAGAAAAAAATTATCAATAATTATCGATGATTAAAATTTGTCAATAATTATTGATGGTAAAAATATGTCGATAATTATTTATCAATAAATATCTCCATTATTAATTAACTATCTACAAATTTTGACCGTTGATAAATAATGCGATTTGATTATTATTTCTTCTTCTTCTTCTCCTCCTCCTTCTCCTCTTCCTTATCCTTTTCTTCTTCTTCTTCTTCCTCTTCGTATTCGTTTTCTTCTTCTTCTTCATCTCCTCTTTCTCCTTTCTTCCTTCTACTTATCATCAGACTCAACCACTATCTCCTCTGTCACCTCCAACCCTTCCTCCTCTTCCTCCAATTCCAACTCTATCATTATCATCATTGCCTCCTCTATTATCGTTGTGAGTTCCATTGCTACCGATAAGAATTAATCTTACTAATTTTAAGGACAACGTGTTGGTGTTTAAGTGGATTAAGAAAGTCTAAAGAAAATCCTTACTAGGCATTAAGATAACAATGTTATGTAAATGTATAACTTCATTTCATAAAGATTCCAAAAAAAAAGATGGTGGATTCAAATTAACACTAGTGCAGTAAGGGCTTTTGGCCCCGGTTGTTTATGATATTCTGCCCCGGTTCCAGAACTGAGGCATATTGAGGTGAGGCAAAAAAAGGTGGTTTTTGGCCTCGGGTGTCAACCGAAGCCATAGGGGGTACTTTTCTGCCTCGGTTCCCTGGGACCCGAAGCCATAGGGGTACTTCGCTCGCACCACCATTAGCACTGTTGCGCTCGTCCTCGCCACCGAGATCGTCGGCAAACGCTGTCGCAGCCAAACCTTCACCAGCACTGAACGAGCAACTCACCACGACGCTCACTGGTCTGAATGCGACAACGACAAACCACCATGAACCAGTAGAGTCAAGAGATCTAGAGATCCAGCACCTCCATCGCCGTTCGAAGCATAACTTCAATCCACTGTTGCGGGCAACCCTACCATTGTGTCACCATCACCACCGCAGACAAAGGAAGACAATGACCACCAAATCACGCCTTTGCCATGAGCCGCGAGCACGCCTCCTTCACCAATGACGAACCAAACACCACCGCACGAGAAAACGAAGACGAGAATGCATCCACCGCGCGCAAAATTTTCGCTTAGGGACAAAGGTGAACAATGCGAAGTCGCGAATTTGGGAACCTAAATAGGGCATATGGCCTCGGTTCAATTAATAACTGAGGCCTAAAGTCCCTTTATGGCCTCGGTCAATAAAGACCCGAAGCCAAATGTGGCGGCGCAGGTGACATTTTTGAAATTAGGGTTACTGGCTGACTTATAGGCCTCGGTTCTTTTTTAACCGAGGCCAAAAAGCTCTTCATATTGCCTCGGTTCAATTAATAACCGAGGCCAAAAGTCCCTTTATGGCCTCGGTCATAAAGACCCGAAGCCAAATGTGGCGGCGCAGGTGACATTTTGAAATTAGGGTTACTGGCTGACTTATAGGCCTCGGTTCTTTTTTAACCGAGGCCAAAAACCTCTTCATATTGCCTCAGTTCAATTAATAACCGAGGCCAAAAGTGCTGACGCTGATGACATTTTTGAAATTTTGGTTACTGGGCTGCCTTATAGGCTTCGGTTCTTTTGCAACCGAGGCCTAAAACCTCTTACTGCACCGATTTTGCATTCACACGAGGCAATGTAGTTGGACAAAATTGCAAAAATGCCACCGCCTCCTTATAAGCTTCGGTTTCGCTATAACCGAGGCCTATAAGGCGAAGTAAAATGTCAAATCTGCACTAGTGTAACAAAAAAAAGAACACAATAAGTGAAGGTAACAAGCTAAAAATTGAAGTAAAAGATGAAAAAAGAAGGGATGAAAGAATAAAGGAAGGAAACACACCACTTTCGGGGATGGACCAAACTCAAAGATGAGTGGTGGTGCCACCACTTGAACCTTAGTTCAAGATGAGAATTAAGGAGTTCAAGAACACTCAAAGGAACACTCTCTCAACTCTCACCAATGGTTGAAACAATTACTTTTCTAATTCAATGTTCAACTACATACGAGAGGAGAGAATGTTATCTAAAATACAAAGATGGGTACTACCCGACAAAGTTACAAAATATCTTCTAAAAATCACAATGATGAGGTAGAGGGGAGAATATTTTCCAATTATTGCAAAATTGTCAAAAAATTGCATTCTCTCTCTCTCCAAAAGCATATGCCTCCCAACATGTGGTCATGTGGTCATCGTTCCAAAGATACTTTCATTTTCCACTTTCAAGGGTGTCCTTAGAAAAACTAAAATTGTAGTGAGTACACTCCCTTGAGCTATACTTCTCCTAAACCCTTCATTCCTCTATAAATGTGACAACCTCAAAAGGGGAGGTATCATTAACAAACCTACAAAACAAACGCACAAGATTAGATGTTAAACACAAAGAGAAATGATAAATGCATTTAAAGAAGGTTAGGAGGATGTCTCCCTTTAGTCTTGCTCCTAGTGATTCTTCTAAGAAGAATATTTCTAGCCTTGTGAGGAGTCATGGACTTATCACCTAGAGTCATTGACTCCACCACTGCCTTCGACTCCTTTCCTCCCATTTTTCCTTCTCTTCTACTTCTTTTCTTCTTCCCACTTATCTCCAATTAATGTATAGGACATATAATGTTGTATTTGATGGTAAATTTGACCTCATTTTATTTACATATTAAAAAAAAATCAATTATCAATAAATTTTACTACAAAATTATAAAAACCCAAAGTCAAAACTTTGACATTTTACTAATAGATATTTTAATTCTAAAAGAAATTCTAAATTATCAAAAAATTTTAATAATAGCTACACTAACGACAAAAATATTTATCAAAACTAAACATTACAATTTTCCAACAAAATAATTACCGATAATAATATTAATTGATCATAAAAATTTTAAAATTTGTCCTTTGTTGAGTTATTTTTTACAAATTTTATTTCAAAGTGTTTGTTGAAGAAAAGTTTAATGTAAATTTATCTTATGCACAATTAATGGTGTTAAGGAAAATTAATGGTGTTAATGAAAGTGAACTTAATACCTAAAAACATATAATATAATGTGTTCAAATGAGCCATATTCATCACAATTATATAGACAAAAACTAAAAAATGTTCAGAAAATAATTAAAAAGATACTATTATAAAATTGAAAATACTTTTAATAAAGTACATATGTTTGTGATACAATATATTATATCATAAATCTATATATTTTATTAAATACTAATCAATACAATCTTTCAAAGTGTTAGTGTGAATGTAAATTCTAATAAATCAAATATATCATATCATTTGGAACGTGTAAGAATAAATTATCTTCCACATTTTTTTTTTGTAATTTGCTTTGAAGCTTAATGGAATTGATTTTTTCTCCCATGCATGGGCATTTTGCAGTATTATTTGCTTGTGGAGGCAACCCATTCACTTTTATATTTATTTTATCTTTTTACTGCTAAAAAAATTTATATTTCCTGTTAATTTTGTTTTAAATTTTTTTTAGAAAATACTTTCACAATAAATTTTGTAAAAAATACTTGTGAATTTTATAATTTTATAGAAAATAATTACTCATGAAAGAATGACTTGTCAATCAAGATTTTTAGAAAAAATATAAAAAAAGTCTTTTCTTATAAATCTTTTAACAAATTTGCAAGAAAAAATCTTAGGTAATATAAGAATTTTTAGCGATGTTACAAAATAATAACAATTAAATAAAAAAACAATATATTAAAATATCTTTTAACTTGCATAAATGTATATGAGAAATATTGAATAAAAATAATATATTACATACATAAAAGCCATACGTTTTTAATCTGAAAAACCTTCCATAAATCGTTGAAACCAAATAAACATATTTATTGAGAGAGATTCTAAGAACAGTAAACAAAGTTTACAATATCAATTAAAGCAAACAAAGTATGAAACAATAAAAAATGAAAACCTATTACAAATTAATCTTTCTCTGCCTAAATCTTTAATTGAGATTGAATTGATGAAAAAGGATTAATCATCTCTAGTAAACGTACTTTTCAATAATAAATACGGTAAACAAATTCGTAGCTTTGATTCAAAATCCATAATTAGATAGATATTTACAATAATTATTCATCTTATTTTTTCTTTCATTGTAGATTTGCTGTTTATATTTAGTGATGAGTCTTTCTTTTTGTATCCTAATCTAACTTTTCTCCACCTAAACAAAGTAGAGCATAACCATCTTATATTTAAAGCTATTTTCATAATAAAAAAAGTCAAAACCTCAACATTATCATTATATTTCTTTCCATAATACTAAAATTACGTGTACATATATTAAGTTCAACAAATCTTTGTAGCCAATAAATTTTATCTTTCCAAAAATCTGTAAATTTATTTTATCATTGATATATCTCAGTGCCAATTAGCGTACATTAAACAGTAATCTACCAGTAATTTTTTTTATTTATGGTAGAAATTTTATTAACATTAATCTTGAGTTTAACACTTATAATTGCATTTTGTGGAATTGTTGCAGAAGATTGCACATGTCCCAAATGGCAAAGGAAATTCAAGAAAGTTAAAGAAAATTCCACGGTTTAATTTTAGACGTGTGGAAACTGTATCATACAAAATCACATGAATACATATAAGAACTTTAGTTTAATTTAACTTCTCATACACAAACATTGTATCAACGAATTAAAAACAAAATTCTCTTCATTCTAAAAGTCACATTTTTTTCCCGTAACGGATACATCTGATAATATTAACTGCTGTAAGATAATAGATTATTTTGATAATTCTTTTCGGCTTTGATTTTGTTTGCTATTTTTACGTATGAGAAACGAATTTGACCATATTTATAGATAACTATATATTCATTTCCAAGCTTTGACCAAATTCAAGCCCAACATAAATCTAAAAGCTTTTTCGTTTTTAAAAATATTTAAATAATATGAAAGAATTAAGTGGTTGATTTTTTTAAAGCATATATTTTAAAGTTAAAAATATTTCATATTATTTTGACTTTATTTTAACAATACTTATCTTGGATTAATGAAAATAAACTCTTGACACGAAAAAAGTTGAATACATTTTTATATAGTACTACTGAGATGATTTTTTAACTGTGATAAGTAAACCTTTTAAACTAATTTGAATTCATTTGAAGATGCCTTGGTAGTGTAAAGTTTGAAGAAAGGTCCAAAGATCATAACTTGAAGCGATGATTTGTGTTTAAAGTTTGAAGAAGCGTCCAAATGTAATAACTCCATACAGTGACAACTAGAGTTTCGGTGCGGCATAACTTGTCCACCATGTGTTTGTGAAAATTTTAAAACGAGAGTGTCTCCAAATTTTCTCTGTCATGCAATCATGCATCACCAGACAAAAGTCAGAAAAACAAAGAAAAGCCAAAATATCTCATTTCACCCACGTGTCCTCTGCACCTGACTTCTGTGGCATTTCATGCAAATGAGCAGAGGGACCCTTCACCACCACGAGAAAAAAGAGAAACAAAAACTAACCAAAAAGACTAAAGAGCTTCTCAAAATAGGACCCCGCCTTTTCCACAACTAATTGCATGCACCACTCAACACCCCAACAAACAATGCACCAAAACAACTCTCTTTCTTCTTCTTCTTCTGCTTCTACTTCTTCTTTCTTATTGTGCTTCTTCTTCGCCATTCTCAATTTTTTCTTCTTGTAACATGGTACTCCGTTCCAAACACACCCCTCGTTCCCCCTCGTACTTACTTCCCTGTGTTCTTGCTCTCTCCCTTTTCTCCCTCACCGGCCTTCTCCTCTACAAGGTCCTTAATTTCATCAACCCCATGTTTTTTTCTTCTCTGCCCACTTCCCATTTCCCTTTCCTTATTTGCTCTGTAACTTTTTTTCACGCTTTTAGTGACTTTGCCTTCTCTGGGTAATTTCGTTGGACAGGTTGACGACGTCATTTCACGGACCGGAACGGTGGTGGGTCACAACCTAGAACCGACGCCGTGGCACGTTTTCCCTCACAAGCCCTTTGACGAGGAGACTCGCCAGCAGCGTGCGTACAAAATCCTGCAGTGCTCCTACTTGACGTGCCGTTATGCGGCCGCAGACAGCGGTGAAGCACGGCGGAAGTTCCCCGGCGGCGGGGGGGAGTGTCCGGACTTTTTCGGAGCGATCCGGAGGGACCTGGAGCCGTGGATGGAGAGCCGAATCACGGAGGGGCACGTGGCGGGGGCGCAGCGGCTCGCGGCGTTCAGAGTAGTGATTGTTGACGGGAAGATGTTTGTGGATTGGTACTATGCGTGTGTGCAGAGTAGGGCGATGTTCACTCTGTGGGGTTTGTTGCAGCTTATGAAGAGATACCCTGGAAAGGTTCCTGATGTGGATATGATGTTTGATTGCATGGATAAGCCAACTGTTAACAGGATTGAATACCAAGGAATGCCTGTGCCTCTCTTTCGGTATTGCACCACAAAGGAACACTTTGACATCCCTTTTCCGGATTGGTCTTTCTGGGGTTGGTAAGATTTTCAACGGGGTTGTGCAAAAATGCCACCTTTTTCTTGTTGCTTTGTGTGGGTCATTCAATTCAACGCCTTTGATTTTTCATCCACTTGGTTATTGTGTAAGGGGTATTTTTAAAGATATTCTATCCATCTTTAACTTCAAGACTATGGTATGGTTGATAAATAATTGTATCTCTTAACTTTCTCCCAATTTTGTGTGGAATGAAATAATATCTATTGAAAAAGTAGACAATTCTGTAATGGATCTGGGTATCTCGAGCTATCAGTACCTGACTTGGGATACCTCAATTCACTCCAAAAAAAAAAAACAAACTCATCTTTTAGATGAATGTACATTGCACTTTTTGGTCTTAAAATTTAACGACATGTGCATTGTTATTTGTGTGTGTTTGCAGACAAACCCTGGAAAGCAATGTTCTGTTTCAAGAAATTGGGACGGGACTAGGACTAATTTGAATTAAACTATGTCCCTCTTGTTTTTTTCTCTGTGTAATTCCTGCTGTTGTCTATTATAATATGAGTGTTACCATACCATAACTTTAATGCATATTATTTTGATTTAGAAAATTTTATTAGTTAATACATCATATGTGTGTATTTTAAGGATAAAAGTTTTGTTTTTTCTTACTCCAGAAAGTAGTGGAGAGCTTGTCTTTAAAAAGATAATCTCTTTTCTTTTTCCAAATGTTTAGAATACTTTTGAAATGCAACAAGATCACTTTGTTGAGTGAGGAAAATTGTCAACTGAGAAAGTGAAGATAATCTCTAAAAGAAACAGAACATAACATACGATTAACGTAAATTAACTATGTTGATGTTCTATGGTCTAGTGAGAAGGTGCAAATAGCTTGATCATTTTGGTGTGTTAGTTTTGACCTGAACCATGAATCTGTTGAACATTTGTTGCTCAGGTCAGAGATAAACATACGACCCTGGAATGAAGAGTTCCCAGATATTAAGAGAGGTTCTCAACGGATTAGTTGGAGAAATAGGGTACCACGGGCATACTGGAAAGGAAACCCAGATGTTTCATCTCCTATTCGTGTTGAGTTACTAAGCTGTAATCATTCTAGGAAATGGGGAGCACAAATTATGCGTCAGGTTCGATTAAATGAGGACCTTAATTGTGTTTGGTAATTTAAATTTTCTATGCTCACCATTTTTATCATATCCGATGTGTATTTTGATCTGCATTGCAGGATTGGGATGAAGCAGCTAGGGATGGCTTTAAGGAGTCAAGACTTGCTGATCAGTGTCATCACCGGTGAGCATTACATGGGTCACAAAGCACACTAAACAAAAAATGGATTCTTTTGAACAGTTAATGGTGCACATTGTAGAAGAGCCTGTAGTGGTTTCTTCATTTGAGCAAGAACATTAAAAATAAAAAGTTGCACAAAATTTGGATATCCTTTGGCTATATTGTGCTGCCCAATTTTCCCTTTTCGTCACCTTCTTGTATGCCTTTTTCCTACAGGTATAAGATCTATGCTGAAGGGTATGCATGGTCTGTGAGTTTGAAATATATTCTGGCTTGTGATTCTGTTGCATTACTTATAGCACCCCAGTATGAAGATTTTTTCAGCCGTGGCCTTGTTCCAGAGCATAACTTTTGGCCTGTTGATCCCTTAAAACTATGTCCATCTATAAAGTATGCCGTAGAATGGGGAAATCAACACTTAGAAGAGGTATTTATTTATTCATTGTTCATTATTTCTGCCATTTAAGTTTTGATCCTTGAGAACCCTTGTGTGCTATTCCTTCTCTCCAACTGATTTTTAAAAAGAATCATTTTTCCCTCCCATATATTTTGTGTTCACTGTAAAATTTCAGCCTCTGTAAAACTACCTTCAAGACTCTGGAACTGATAAAAAATCTACAATTAAAAATGTTAAGAAAAAAATCCATGTCTCCAACACATGGAGGTTGAGATAAAAAAGGACACAGCACATGCTTAGGATTATATTGAGATAAACTATGATTGTCCTCTTTGTGTAGTTAAATTTTCAAATTCAAATGGTTGGAAATTGGAATGAAGGTTCAATTTAACTGCTCAAAATGAATGTGATCACTATTCTTTTTTCCTCTGAAACCATGATTATTAGGAAAGAGAATTGTCTCATACCAGTAAAGAACATGATATTATCATGTTATAAATTAATAGACCCTACACAACTAATGGAAGTCCCTACCATAATTATCTGGTGTCTTTTTCTCTGATAACGTGATATTGTCATGCTACTTACCAACATGAAACGATTCAAAAGCATTTTGGTACAACAATTACCCGTGAGTTTTGTGATACCTTAATTATCGAAGTGGTAAAATGTTTGTGTAAGAAACTGTATCCAAATGAACTTGATGATTCTCATGGTTGATTATGTATTGTTGCAGGCAGAGGCTATAGGGAGAAGAGGACAGGAATTTATGGAAAGCTTGACCATTGATCGAATTTATGAATACATGTTCCACCTTATTTATGAGTACTCAAAACTTCAAGACTTCAAGCCTACTCCACCACCAACTTCGCTGGAAGTTTGTGAAGAATCTCTGCTTTGCTTTGCTGATGAGAAGCAGAGGGCGTTTCTCCGTAGATCAACTGCATCCCCTGCGCCAACCCCTCCCTGCAATCTCAAGCCTCCTCCATAGGGCTATCTCATCTATAGTTTACCACCACCAAAATACTAAGGATGTGCAATATCCAACAACAGGGAATCATGGTTCCTGACATCACAACAAACTGCACATTTTTAATTATTGTAAAAATATAGTGCCTTGTAGTTATAATTTACAAGATTTAGTTTAGAGATAGGTCATCCTTTCATTCTTTTCTTGCACTTTTCTTTCTTTTTGTAAATTTCTTAAATCACAATCAAAATAAGATGAATCAGTCTGAGCCAATATACAATATTGTATATTTAGTATTGAATTTTTTTTACACACACACACACTTTAACTGGGCTAATTCAAAATTCGATTTACCAAATTCTGAGCATGATTTTGCATTAGCATACTTTTTGAACAGAAATACCAAAAAGATGTTCCGAATTTGGTTTTCGAAACCGAATTCTGAACTAATACCGTGAAAATGTGTTGTTTAGGTAAATAAAATTACTATATATTATTTTGGTAAAAAAAATTGCCTCTAAAAAAATGTAAAATTTCAGCTAGGATTGATTAGCTGTGAATGTTTTTGTGATGTGAATACTAACTTTTTGTCGTAATGAAAATAGTCATAGGTTAAGGAGATTATTTCGAATAAATTAAGATTTTATTAGAAAAAATAAAAAGAAAGGAAAAATATGAGATCATATCAAATTTATAATAAAACTACGTTTACATAGACAAAAATTACTTATTATGGGGAAAAAAACAAAATAAAATAAATTGAAGGAATCTAGTTATATTGTTCTTTATGATTTCCTTTCAAACTTTGATATTAATATATTTTGTAAAAGTTTTTTCTCTAGAAGATTTGGTATTAATTTTTTCATGATACTTTTCATGAATGACAGCGATATTTATGAGAGATAGGTATAACTTTTTATTATATATTATGTATTCTAATAATTCTATATAAAAAATGAACTTTGTTAATCAAACTATTAAATTATAAATTTTCATTTCGTATTATTATAATTATAGATGTCAGATTGTATTAAAACTAAAACTGAATAGCAGTGCACATTTATGGCAGTAATGATAGTAATAACAATATGTTTGTAATTAAAAAAAAAAAAAATACTATCCCATATTTACTGTAATAAAATCTTTTTTTTTTATTTTAACCTTTAAAAAAATGCCAGTTATTCTGCATTTCGCATACTTGTGCTGTCATTTTCTGTTATGATATTTGCCACTGTTTGATATTGATAAGTAAATTTTGGATGAGATATTTGGTTGAGGATAGAATGTGGTTTGTTGTTTAAAGGTTTAACGGGTTGGATTGTATTCATTTTCATTTAAATTTATTTAGATATGTCAGATTATATTTGCTTTTAAAAAAAATGTTAAAATTAAATTTCAATTTTTGAAAATATGTCTCAATCAGATTATTTTTAGTAAAAAATTATTAACACTGTTAATAATATTGATATTTAAAATGACTTATAAAATTAAGTATTGATATTTATATTAAATTTAGTTGTGAAAATCATAAATTAAATTAATGACTTTAATAAATTTTGTTTAAAATAGATTTGATTAAGATACTTTTTCAAAAATTTGGATTAGATTGACACATCTTTAAACTTTAAAAGCGGGTACCAAATTGACACATATGAAAAAAATAAGTATTAACCGAGTAATTAAATCTTTTATTTGATTTTTTTTTTCATTTGCATTATCTCACAACAGTTGCACACATGATGGAGTAAATGGTTTCGCCACTGCTAAAGGAGGAGAACGTGGTATCATGCAGTGGATGAATGTTGAATTTCTGTGAACTTCAAAATTCTTGAAACAGGTGACTCTAGTGAATTTCCGTGTACAATTTTCTTAGAAGGCACTCAAGTTTTTTGTATATATTAATGCACATTCCATCACAAAATCTATAGCTGAATGGATTCATGCCACTATAAACAACACGGTTTACGTAACCAAAATAATGAAAACTTCTGAAAATATCGTACATTGAGTTGTAGCAGCATCTCCTAATCTAACAAGTAATGCATCAAGAAAAGAAATGAACTAAAAATCAAAAACGTTTGGCCCATTAACCATAATGGGGAAGTTTCCAAGACCAAGCAATGCCACAAACACTTTTTGAGTCCACAGAAACCCACCAAAACAACGTCACTCTATGTTCAACTATCAACAAAATTTAACAATTTAACATTATATTAATCATGCCGGTGTTAATATGCTAATGTCACCATAAATATAATAATAATTTTTTTAATCAAATAATCATTGTACTAATAATCAATCAAAACCAGTCAACTCGTGTCACACACTAGACAGCTATCTGAATCCGAGATCAAAATTCTGAATCAAATATATTATTAGTGGTCAAAATTGATCTTGACCAGAATTTCCTAGTTAATTGGGAAAGTTCCCAGGCACTAGCTTTGGATAATACATATCATGAGTTCTAGTTATTTATCCAAAAACACATTCATAGTTACGTATCAGATTTTGCATCAGAGTTACTTGTCCGTATCATTTTCTCAAGTCAAAAGGCTTAATCTTCTCAGCAAATGTATAAATGAAAACCAAATCTAAGAAAAGTGATTTTAGTTTCTCCACAAAATTTGTTATAACTGATGAAGAAGTTGTGCAAAAATATGAATTCCATTGATCTAGGACAGATCAGCATCTGTTGCGTGTAAGCATGAAGATCGCTGGTTGCGTTGAAAACGGGCTTAAAAATCAATGTGCCACCAACGTGGTTTTGATCTCAAATTTGGCAGCATTTGACTTACCTTAACACTAATTAATTCTGCATGCCCCATGCCTCCATGGCCAGCAATTAAACTAAGCAAAAGATTATGACAGAACCATTCATTAATTAAATCTATTCAAAACTGTTACCTTCTGAATGGCCAGTTCTTTTGGCTGGCCTCACTCAGTAACTAACTCCAACACCTACCTCATTATTTCATACACATACACACAGTTATACCAAAATCATGTAATCAATTGCTAACTACTCACTTTGAAATAGTTAATTGTGAGGATTTTCTTTTGTTTTCTCTATACCTCATCAGAAATTCTTGTCATGCTTTCCCCTAAAAAGTTCATAGGTGTACAATCCAAAGAATAATTTTGTAAAAGGTAAAGGAAAAAATAAATAAAAGAATTTGATGAATGAATCAGAAGATGAGGTTTCATTCAAGAGGGGCAGAGAAGGAAGCAAGGGAGATGCTGGTAGGGCTACCTTCAATGAAAGCCAATGCCCTCTCCAAGTTAGCAACTATGTCAGTCATTTCTGGCCTTTCTTTTCCTTCCATGTTCACACAGTGCATAGCAGTGTAAGCCATGATCTCAAGGGACTCAACCTCATTCACTTCTGGTTGTCCAACTCTGTAATCCAACACACTCCAAAGCTCTCCTGATGCTATCTTTGGCCCTGTGTGTTCCACTACTCCTATAGGACTTGAATCATCTTCACTTTTGAACACTGCTCTTTTTCCTGTCAGAAGCTCCAGCATCACCACTCCCAAACCATACACATCACTCTTTGTGGTTAACACATTCAACACATAGTACTCAGGGTCTATGTACCCTACAGTTCCTACTGCCTTGGTGGACATCAATTCTTGCTCACTCTCTTGCCAGATTAGTGACAATCCAAAATCAGATACTCTGGCATTCCAGTTTGAGTCCAAAAGTATATTTGATGACTTGATATCCCTGTGAATAATGGGTGGCACAGCATAGTTGTGAATGTACTCAATTCCCCTAGCAGCACCCAATGCAACCTTGATCCTCATCTTCCAAGAATTTAAGATGCTGCTACTCTTCTCAGTATTGCTTTTGTCATGCAAATGGTCATAAAGTGAGCCATTGCTCATGTACTCATACACCAGAAGCCTCTCCTCATTCTCCTCGCAGAACCCAATTAGCCTCACCAAATGCTTGTGGTGAAGCCGTGACAGCATGGCCAATTCAGAATCAAAAGCAGTTTCTTTCTCCTGAAATTTCTTCTTCACAGTACTAGTATCTCCTCTTTTAATGGCCACTTCACGACCATCTCCTAGAGTGCCTTTGTAAACACTGCCGAAGCTACCAGCACCTATCTTATTGTACATTGAGAAATTGTCTGTGGCTGTTGCCAGTTCACGCAATGAGAAACTCTCAGTCCTGTCCACATGCTTCGATGATGAACCACTCCTATGCCTCCTCAATCTTCTTGACCCGTGGCTTTTGCTAGAAAAAGTTCTGAAGGTTGTTCCATTGGATCCAACATTAGGCATTGGGATTATATCCACATACGCATCACTCTCTGAGCTTGTAGGCTTCACAGAACTGTTACTCAATTCTCTCCTCACCAAAACCCTCTTTGCACCAAACCAAAGGAAATAAACAATAGCACATAGACCCGCAAAAGCCCCAACTGATCCAACAACCAGAAACACCAAAAACTCCTTCAAGTTTCTTCCTTCATGTGAAGAAGGCACTTGTGATGTTGATGATGATGATGATGGTGGTGGTGGAAACAATGGCACAGCCAGTGGAACCTCCGTTTGGCAAGCATAACAAATACTCCCAGACCCATGACAAAGAGCATCAGAATCAGGATACGTGCTACAAGAGCTACCACACCCACCCTCAACACAAGGAGCTGGGAGAATCTCTCCCAATGGAATCTCATTAGCCACACCCTTACCACCCCAACAAACCACAGACAAATTCCCAGTCATCAACCCACAAACATAATCCAAACCAGCAACAAGAGACTCAAAAGAAACACCCTTCACCACGTCACTGTCAAAATCATCACCCCAACACACAACAACCCCATTCCTCCGCCTAATACCACACGTGAAACCCTCTCCCAAAGCAAGACCCGAAAAATCCAAAGAACCTAAAAAAACACTGTTTCCAAGTTGACCTGAACCGTTGTTCCCTCCACAAACCAAAGCCCCGTGAAGAGTCAAACCACATGCATGAGACACCCCAGCAACCAAACTCGACATAGAAAAATTCTCGAACTTTCTTTGAATTTCATCGCTGATATATGCACCCTCTTCACCACCACCACCACCACCCCAACATACAACCCTCCCGCTCTCTCTCAATATCCCACATGAAAAACCACGACCACATGTGACACTCCGAAACCTTAAGCTCTCCGAGGGAGAAACAAATTCGACCCTCCCGTTTCCTCTCCAGCACCTCACCACACCGGAGTGCACCTCCCTCGCGCACACCTGGGAATCACCTACTGCCACGTCGGCCAACTGCACCACGTCGCTGTGGAAGACCCTCTTCGGGCAGAGCGAACCGTCTGCGGCAGCAGTGTCCCAGCAGTGGAGGCTCCGGCCGCCGGAGCGCAGCCCGCAGAAGAAGCTCCTGCCGCCGGAGATGGCCTCGAAGGAGGAGTTGGGGAGTGTAAGAGGGATGCGCCTCCCGTCCCTGGAGCACTGAATGCGGTGGTGAAGCTCCCCGGCGACGATGCCGCACACCGTGGCGGTGCCGTATGTGATGGCCACGGTGGCGGCTGAGCCGAGGCCGTGCACGGCGGTTATAGAGAAAACGGCGAAGAGGGAGAGGAAGAGAGTGAAGGGTGGTGTCATTGGGAAGGTGTGAGTTTCTTCTTCTTCATTTGAGAGGGAAAATATTGTGACGAGTTTGAAGGTGACAACATTTGCGAGAGAGAATTGAAGCAAAATTGAGAGTGTCTCAGAAAATAAATGCAAACGGTAAACATTAACTGTCGTATTAATATTATTTTATATTTATTTGTTGAAAAATATAATTGTTAAATTAGTATGGTTGCTCTTTTGTTAATAAATTAATAACATTTTTTATTTCTCCCTTGAGGACGAGGAAATATTATTATTTAATTATTTTTAAATAATTAGAAAGAAGATAATAAAAAGAATAAGGTGATAACTTCACTTGTTCAGGTAAAAGGTAATTTTTATAGAAATAACTTAATTTTCTAGCGAATTTAATAACAGTTAAATACTTTCAAAATTATTGTGAGATAAAGATGGAAATAATTATAATAATAGTAATAATATTAGTGTTATGTCATTCTTATAATGAATATTAATTAAAAACAAAAATATTTAAAATACAATGTTTAGAGTTATTAATATATTTTTAGACTAAATATTTTTTACTTATAATTTTTTTGTTCATATCTTCAAATATATTGACTTTCTTCTAAAAGAAGGTCTTGTAAATCAAGAAAATAAATTATGAACTACGGGGATCACATGTGAAAACAAGTGAGAAAGCAAAAGATATTTTTTAAAATTAACTATCTTATTTAAATGGTGTAAAAACATATTAACAGCTTAATTTTCTTTTTACAAAATTTATATATATATATATATATATATATATATATATATATATATATGATTTTCCGATTTTTATCTCTTTTATATTTACATATAACTTTATGGTTATAAATGTTTAAAATAATTAAAATTACGTAAAATAAAAATATGATTGAAGAAAGAGTGTTTAAGATAATATTATCATTGTTTTAAAGATATATAAGTAAACTTTATTAAAAAAAATAAACTAATTATTATGGGAGATAGTATAACTAATATTAATAGTAATTTTGAATCTGAAAATATTTTATACTCTCAACATCGTGTAGCATTTTTTTTCTATAATTTTAAATTTTTAAATCAATAGGTATTTTAAACTTTTTTTTCTTATATTTTAATAATTTATTGTTTTCATCAAAATATTGTTTCCATGTCTTTTATCTCTCTTATTTATTATTTAAAACTTGTAATATAGTAATATTTGTTTCTTACTTTGACAAACTTATAATTAAAAATGATAATTAATATTATTTTGGAATAGCTTGCATTCAAACAAAACGTTTCTCAGTCAAACGAAACGTTTATTTGACTAAATATAACTTCACATATTTTTAAAATATATAATTTTTAACTAAATTTAAACCGTTATATATTTTAATATTTTTAGAAATTTAGAATAGTCGTTACTATTATTCTTGTGTTTATAACAGATTGAATGCGTTGCAGTTGAGGACAGTGTGGTCCTCAAATGTCCTCAAAATATTGGAAAACTCGTGATGTCGTAATGGTAATAAATGTTCTTTTCAGAAAAAAAAAAAACTAATTAAGTTACTATTTTCTTTTTTTTATTTTCTTATTTCTTTAAATAAAGTTGTATAAATTAGATTCAGCAACTCATCAGGTAAGAACTTTAAACTTTAAACTTTATAAATGACATATTTATGAATTATTCTCTATATTTTGTAAGTGATGTATTTGAGGAAGATTTTTATTTTATTGTTACTTTTAAATTTCAAAATAATTTTAATTACTTTTTATTTTTTTATATTTCACCTAATCTTGGTTTAGTTTGCATGTATATACTTTTTATAGTGTAAAAAGGAAAATGATAAAAAAGAAAATAGTGAATATTTCATTAAAGTTTTAAAAGAAATTATTTTCTTCACAATAAATTACACTTAAAAAGATAAATGAAAAAAATATTCATTAATAAAATATTTACATGGTAAAATCTCATTTAATAATTTTAAATTATTAAATAAAATATTATATATGATAAAACAAAATAAATAATAAAGGATAAATATAAAAATATCAATACAGTTATCACAAATTAACTATAATTTATATATAAATAAATAAATAAATAAAGTTGTAATGCAAGAATAAAAAGTTCTCTAACTTTAAGTCAAATATGAGATGTCTCTATTATGTTGTCTCATTATTATTTAATATAGGAGTATTTCAACTTTATGTTATTATGTTCACATAATTAAGTGATAATTACAAAAAATATAACAATAAACAAGTACACAAAAGAGTAAGTTAATATAAACAATGAACATTGATATGAAAACTATAATCATGTTACTAGATAATACAAATAAGTATGTGTATAAACATAAAAGTAGTTGACACTAAATCTAATTATCCGGATACATGCACTTTATATTGGACTCATCAGTTATGTGCACTATGGTGATTTTCAAATGCTGCAGAGTTTTACCTCAATAAGTTATCATCCAACAATTCACAAGGTAATTTTAACCCAAACTAATTTCAAAATTAAAAATAAAAGTTTTTTAATATTTTTTGTTTCAAAGGTTCTGCTATTGAAAGAGTATGGTGACTATACATCGATGATTTTTAATTTTGAATACTGTTGTAGAAGTACTATGGGGAGTTTAAGTTTCACTTATTAATACCCTTTCCGAATTTATTTTATAGTTAACACTAATAAATGTGCATCTAACAATTTCATTGTGTCTATCTAACACAAGAAGCTCCCTTTATTATTGAACCAAAATTAAAGATTTCTTTATTTCTTCCATCTCTAATTTTAATATTTTATTATATTGAATAGTCTCAAATTACTGAATTGAAATAAAAAGTAATTTAAATATTTTTTTTAATTCTTGAAAATATTTTTAAAAATAAAATTATAACAAAATTTCAAAACAAATAATACTTCATGTATACTAATTGATCTTAATAATATTATCTAAACGAATTTATAATCGAAAGAATAAGTTTGGAGCATTTTTACTTAATTTCTGTAACATTTTCTTATCCAATCAGTTTCACACAAATGATAACCCAATTTGATCTGAATTTTTAAATTGATTTTTGAAGAAATTAATGAGTTCATGAAAGTCAACCTTAATCCATCATCACCCTTTAGAAACCAAACACAGCTTTTGATGCATTGTGACACCATAGTGCACACTGTACTAAGATGTCATCTTTCTTTAGCAATTGGAACATTCTACGCCATTTGAAATTTTATAATCACACACTTCAAATGCTCTTTGTTTTAAGAAATGTTTTTTTATGGAGTAGCATCATATAAATACCTACCCTTATTAAAACAATTTTTTTGAGGATAGAACAATCATGCAACATTGACATAAATCACATGAGTTAGTTGTTTATGTGACATGTGAACCTCTTCACATATTTAATTTGAAAGAAAAGAGAGTCTTGACTTTATGCATATGCTATATTTTGCAATTTGGTTTGGCAGGTTAAAAAATTAACTCTCCAACACAAAAGTGAGTTGTCATCAAACTTGTGAGAATATTAATTAATTTCTTGCACCTTCCCTTCGGTTCAAGGAAAACAAAAGAAAAATAAATTAAGAATTATGTGTGGGGATTTCTCTCCACACACTACTAAGGATCCAAGTTGTGTATTTGGTTTGTTTAGCTGGGATTGGTACATAGCATTAATTGTTCAGAGTTAAGTGCCAAGTTGACCTAATTTACATGCCATTAATTTTCAATTTGAGAAGAGAGTAGTATCAAAGTTGGAGGACACACCAAACCTATGTATTTCTCTATTGGGATTGATTCTATACATTTTAGATTTTTCACTGGATTTTTTTGGTGTTGTCATATGTTGAACATTAAAAATATACCGTGTTAGTATTTTAAATATCTTTTTAATATATTTTAAAACGTTAAAATTAGTGATAATCGATGTATTATAAAGACACAGTAGAGGAACAACACAAAAAATTCAGTAGAGAATTCAAATTTGATTCTATATCTTCCCAAGTAAACTACCTTGCATCCTATGTATAGTTTTCTGTACAAAATTTACATGAATGTTCTTTAGTTTAATAATACAAAATGACTCTTGACATAGTTTAAAAGTAGATGAACATTTAATATTATTTGTAACAATGTCTATATAATAATCCAATGCAGGGTCTTGTATGTGTTGATGAAGGGAAGTCCACTTGCAAATATTTGTGACGAGAAAAGTTTACTCGCAAAAGCTTTTCTACACTTCAATTGATAACTGTCGATGAATAATATGAAAATAATATAATTAAATATGTATTTAGTTCCTGAATTTACATGTAAAATTGAAATTGGTTTATGTATTAAATTTTGATATATTTTGATCTCTAAATTTTAAAAACAAATAAATATAATCTTTCTAATTCAACTGCTTTAAATTTTGTTTTACGTATCAAACGTCTTTTAAGATGACACTTGAATTGTTTGTACTATTTTGATACGTTTCAACTTAAATGTTAATCTGAAATATTATTTAACAAACCTAAAAAGGTAAATGTAACTAAATTAAAAAAGATTATATCTATTAATTTTTAAAATTTATGAATTAAAATACATCAAAATTTGATAGATAAATGAAAAACAATTTTGTATGCTAAAATCATACTTAACACGAAATAATATAAATAATACTAAATATTAACTCAGTATTTCTTCCGATAGAAACAAATATTTATAGAACTTTTAAAACTTGTAAATATATAATCCATTAACAAATTCTATTAATATCGTAAATAATAACTAAAATATACATATACCATTATTGTTTTCTAATATTTTAGATAATTTTAATAGTGAATCTGCTATTAATTTTGGATCTATAAATGACATTGAACCGATTTAGGTCAGTATGTAGAATAAATAAATAAATTTATATATATTAAATTGATATTTATTAATAATGGACGTGGATGACCAACCTATTGAGTCAAATTTGTTATATTTTGGTTGTGTATTGGGTAAGTGCCAAGTGTTGAAAATTTGTAAGGTCAGTATCTATATATATCCAACATCATTGCCTAACAACCGTGTGCAACATTATTAAATTTTCTTGTTTGACCCTTTCTATGTTTGCTTCCAAATAAATGAAATTCCATTATCTCAAAATAAAAAAGAAAAATAAAACTATGCATTTTGATTTGACTTTTTGAGTATTGGGACTGAGGAAGAACCTTACTTACTCATCAACTACCACACAATTAAGATACCTTTTAATTTGGAACTTCTAACACTTTCTAAGGTCACACCTGAACATATTATCTAACACGTTTTTTAATATCTTTGCATGTTTCTTTTACTATTTTTCTACATTTTTTTTTTTATCTTTGTAACTTTGTATTCTTAATTTTTTACTCATATTTACACATTCGAATAAAGTTGTTTTAACTAACATTTTTATTTTTAATACTTAATATATATTTCATCTATTAAAATTTTATATGTAGAATCATAATGAAAATTCTATAAACATGAAATACTAGAAGAATTTCTATAACTAACGTTTTTTTTTTTTTACAATTTTAAGATAATATTTAGGGTTAATCAAAATTTCTTAACTAAGTTTAATAGTGTTAACAAATCATCAAAATTACTTTATTTACTTAAAGAACTAAAAGCCAAGAGGATAGAGTACTTCTTCACGGTTAAATAAGCTAATACAGTTTTGTTCCATCTGCATTATAATGAGACAACATTTTACCTTCAACCTACAATTTCTTCATGCATCCCCAAAATTTTAATGACATTTAAGTTTTGGTAAAAGTGAGTTTTGAATTACATGTGTAAGAAAATTTTCAAAATAAGATTTCCAAAATTTTCGGACTAAGATTTTCAAAATGAAATTTCTAGAATAGAAGTTCTAAAATGCATGAAATACGTTTTAAAATAATTTTTTTGGAATACATATAATATTTTCCAAAACAAGTTTTTTTTTTAAGTGCTTTCCGAAATAAAATTTTCATAACACCTTAAATATGTTCCTGAAAAATCTTTGCAAAACAAACTTTTTTTCATTGTTCTTCTTTCTCTACAAGCATATTTTAATATTTTGTGTGGGAGTGCAGAAAGCAATGACCCTATATAATAAGGTCCAACTTTATGTTCCTAGGCCCAAATGACTAAATTGTGTGCAAGGCGATCTCCTATTCAATTATAAACTGGGTTTAATAAGCCCGGTTTGTCTTGATTTCCACAAAAGTGTTAAATATCGCCATAATGTATTCTCCCGTGAATTATTTATCCTTTATCATTATCACCATTAAAAATATATAAAAAAAGAATTACACAAAAAGATGGAAAAATTACTGTTGTTGTATTGGTCAAATAGAAAACAGAAACATGCTTTGTATTTTGTATGGCATTTTCGTTAAAATAAATTAGTATTAATACATGTATTACTACGTATATGTGTCCACTTTTATCTCATGAATATAAATGTATAAAAAAATATGAAATGAATATTTTTGTTTTAAATTCAAAATAAAACAATAAAATTATTTATATTAATAAGAATAAAATTTACAGTGAAATTATTTTTATAAATCATTAAAAAAATAAATTCCTTTATAATAATTATAGATAGTACCACAAACTTAGGTAGTTTTAGTATAACTAACCGGGGTGCTAATAGCAAGGTCTTTTAGTTATCTTTTTGCTGAGTCTTGGATTTTTTAGTTACCTTTCTGCTGAGTCATAGGCTTTTTCAGTTATCTTTAACATAATATAAAGTCAAAGCCAAATGATTTTGCATGTTTTTTTTATTTTAAATAAAGTCAAATATATATATATATATATGTATATTTAAATGAATATAAACTTAAATGAATGTTTAGTGTACTTATTATACTAGTCTAAAATTAAAGATAAAAATTATCAACAAGAAGATGATATAGTGCAACAAGAGGAATAAAGAAAGTTTGAGATGAAAAATGGAACTTCTTAAAATGTATTTCTAAATTGTAAAATAGAATGTCACACAAATAACAAATAATTTAGCTCTTTTAATTATGAGTAGAAGCTTCAACTATGGTTGAAAATGAGTTAATAGATCCAAACTCGACTTTATAAATTTTTTTGAAAGAATGGTTCATAGCTTCTGTGGTGATAAATTGGTAACAAGACTCTACTCCTCTAAAGTTAAATAAATTAATTCACTTTAGAAAATAAAGTTAAATAATGCAATTAAAATTCACACATATAACAGAATAAATAATGTAAATATTAAATCTTAACTGTTAATTTTAAATCAACAATTACAATTTATCATTTTATTAATTAAAACAAATTTCACACTCAAGTACAGGGGAGTATTCGTTTGTTTCATTATTAGTGTATAGGTTGTTCTCATTTTTTTATACACGTGTAAAGAATTTAAATTATAAAGAATTTGCGATTAAAAAATTATTCAGACATATATTTATCAATAAGTTTATCTTCAAATTACATGGTAAGATTAAGTTCTTTGAATATATAATGACACTTTTTTTTGTGGGTGTATATAATATTTACTATGACTCAAACAAAATACGTCAACAAAAAGCACCCGTTTATTAATATTTTAATTCAAGATATCTATTTTAATTATTATCGAGAAAAAAAGTGTTAGTGTATGCGCAATAATACTTTTTTTTTTACCCAAATTCACCTGTAGGAAAGGAGGAAAAAAGATTCTTTTTTAAAATGCACTAACTTTTTTACTTTTATTTACTTTCAATAAGTAAACTAGTGAAAATTTATATTTAAGAGGAAAATAAAGATGAAATAGATTTTTGTATATGCTTTATATTTAGTTTTTTTTTTCTATGAATTCATTTTTTTTTAAGTTAAGAACTTCCATGAAAGAGTTTCTTTTTTCTTTTAAAAATGTTTACGACATTAAAAAATTCTTAAAACATTCTAATATTCTTCTTGTATCACTCTTTCCCCTTTCTCTTCTTCCCACTTTGATGGATCCAAAGTATAAATAAAACCAACCTTTTGTAGTACTTTTGTTTTTTACCATTTCTATGATATCATCACACACCTTAAAGTAGCAATAGTGGAGAAACATGCATGACACATTTGATTGAAAAAGATAAATTATCCAACTTTGAAAACAATGTAATGTTTTTGAAATGATGGAAGGAAGAAAAGGAATTTGCATGGGCTAGGTAACCTAGTTGGTGTTAAGTCTATCACAACAATAGTATATACTTAATGCCAAAAGAAAATGATAAGGAAGCAAGTAAGAAATTTGACATATGCTTTATCATCACTTATATAAATTTTTAAAAATTCAAACAATATACAAGATAAGAGTGGAACCTAACTTATGCAAAATTCAAGTGGGTTATCGCCTATGGAGTGAGTCATGTTTATCAACATTTTTATTTAGTTTTGATCTTTTAAACCTCTTCGTGAGTGTGTCTTATTGTTGGTTTATTAAAGATCAACACTTTTGTTAAGCATGCTTCATTGTTTGTTTGTTTTAATATGTTTCCAAAAAATATTCATTATATAAGATATTTTGAGTTTTTTTTTTTGTTATTATATAAAGGTACTTGATTATGTAGTTATATCTAAGCATTCAATATAGAACCGTTTATAAATAGAAAATTAAACACAAAATTTACTAATGAGAGATTAAAAAGAATAGTTTGTAAAGAGAAACTAGAACAATGACACTAAAAAAATTAGAAGAAATCTAAACATTGTATAAACTAAACTGAATTTTTTTAATCAAATGAGTAAATTAAAATGTTTTAACCATATTTATTTTTTAAACAAAAGAATCATTTCTCACACAACATGGTTATGAATCAATATATTTTTTAAGTTTAAACTGTATGGAATGTTTTCAACCAAAATGGTTAAGTCGTGAAAATTAGATTTCATTACGAAGAACTCGTGCTAATTTGGTATGACTTCAATGTGTTAAATTTTCTTAAAACAAAATTAATTAAAGGCGTGTCAATTTGGTGCTACTTTAGTGTATTGTGATATAAACTGAAATCATATCAGTTTTATACGACTTCAGTTTGTTGTAATTTTTGTTTATTTTTAATCAAAGTTGTGTCATCTTGGTATAAATTCAGTGTATATTGTGATATAAATTGAAGTTGTGTCAACTTAGTATGAGTTAAATGTATTGTGATTTTTTTTTTTGCTTAAATTAATATGAAAATGGTACCAGCTTGACAAGTTAGCACGACTTCTTCACAATAAAATCGTACCAAATTAGCATGACTTTTACAATTTTAAAATTACATTATTTCAATAATTTTGAAAGATAATTGCACCATTTTAATACTTTTGCAGACTATAAGTATTATATAGATACGTGTGAATAAACAAGATGATTGTGACTTATTTTTATTCCATATTTTCTATATCTTTCTCACTTTCACATTAAGAAAGTAGACACATCAAACCAAAAACCCTATCTTATCACCAAACTTTCCAAAGTTCCTAATGGCATACACACTAAGACTAACCATTGGTTCATCCTTTAGTCATTGGACTTTAATTGGATGCATAATCACACATTGTTTTGGAGATTGTTCAACTTTTTCTTTAAATGTGAACTTTCTAAAATAGTGAAGAAACAAATCACTAACATTATGCTAGGGAAAAGATGCACAACCAATTACTATAAGCCTTGTCTCTCTTCAAAGCCTTTAATCAACACCAACTTTCATACCATGTCTATTTATTTGTCAACAATACATAAAAAACATTTAATATTAATAGTAGATGATGTATTAGTCTCAAATATCCAACTCCAGTTTAATATTACTTTCTTGGGGTTTTGTAAATGATGATCATAATTATCTAAACAAATACTGTTTTAGTTTGAGTATTACATGAGATAGATATTTATCTGTATGTAGTTATAATAATAATAATTTATAATAAACAACTGTTTAAAATGTATACGTATATATTTGAGATTTATAATAAATAATTTAATTTATGATATTATATTTTTGACATGCATGTAACAATAAGGAAAATAGTTTGGAAGTTAAAAAATACTCATTGCCGAAGATAGTATGTAAAATGCACTTTGTCATAAGGAAAATAAAAGGAGTGATATAAATCTCTAGTTAAGAGAATGTAGAGATTTTTTTTTTTAATATATAGCACAAAACTGTATTATTTTTTTTTCAAAGCAAAAGATATTTTCATGCAGTCAATTCATTCTTATTTGTTTTCGTATGTAAATGTTTTGTGGATGATAATAGTTTTCAAAATTGATTCTGGGTTCATATGACCACAGTGTTGTCGATTTACTCACTTCACGATCTTTTAAGTACTAAATTCAAGATTCAAATTTAAATTTTAGGTGAATGAAACTTTAAAAAGGATTAAAATTATTTATTTAATAAGAAACATACACAAAATTCTAAATAATTTTTATATGGACAAATTATTTATTTTAATATGGACAAATTAACGTGACTAATGATGATAAACATATAAATCAATTGACTTGTGAAGCTTCATCACTTCCCATATCTCTCTCTTTCTACCTCACTCATTCTTTTTCATTCATTACTATCTACTATTGTTTTTCCATTTGCCCATGTTTGTCAAGCGAAACTTTAATTTATTACCTTCATAAATTACATCTCTTTTAGTTCCTCCAAATTCAATATCTCACATAAAGTGTTTTCACAAATAAGAAATTGTTTTTGTTATGTTTATAATTATACTAAAAACAACTCTATCAACAATATTCAATATTAAATCTCACGTTTTGCTAAAAGAACATATTCCTTAAGTCAACAAAGTCTTTTCTATAGTCACACTACAAGAAAGAAAACTATCAAGTAGTAACATAATTGTTGTTTCCAAAGATAATAATGTAACTGGTTCCACCACCTATTCCACCATTTGCAATTTATGTGACACGACATGGCATATAGGATTGATGTGTTACAGAAAGAATGGAATTCCTATGCAAGATGAAAAAACCTATAAAGGAACCAATACCAAGAAACTTTGTACACATTGTGGTAGGACTAACCATGTCATTGAGGTCTATTACAAAAAACATGGTTACCCATCAAGCTACAAGTTCTATAATGGAAAGCAATCTCAGGTCAACAACAACACCACTCAAGAAAATCAACATAGTGAGAAAGAAAAGAATATTATCGACTCACATGATATACGTCTAACACCTCAACAATACCAGCTCTTAGAAGATCTCTTCAAACACACCCACATCGACAATTATCAACCTCAAATTAACCATGCTGATTCTGTCTTTGTTAGTCACTGCTCTCATGGTAATATCAAATTTGTTTTCACCAAAATGAATTTTAAAATTTTAAGGATACTTGATTATGGAGCTATACTGATAATATATGTGTTTCTCTTAGTTTTTTCACCACATATAATTGCATCAAGCCAATTTGCTTTAATTTTCCCAATTGTCATATTGTCACAACCAATTATTGTGGACGTCCAAAGAGAAGACTGGTTCAATTAGTGTAAAAGGTGACTTGTATGTTTTTTATTCTAATGTTGCTATAAAGAACAATACTTGTGCAATTGTTGATTCCTTCGTTAAAGTTTGTAACCTATGGTACCTAAGAATGGGACACCCCTTTAATGATAAATTGCATGTTTTGAAAGCAAAATACTCATATGGTACTACAAACCATAGTCATGTCCGTGATACTTGTCATTATGCTAAATAGAAAAAGCTACATTTATGTCATAGTACAAATAGCTCTAATAAAATCTTTAATCTTTTGCATATAAATATTTGGGGGCCTTGCAATTTTCTATCTATAAGAGGTTACAAATATTTTCTAATCATAGTAGATGATTTTTCACGTTTCACTTAGACCATCCCCATGTCTAACAAATCTGTTGTGTGAAAACAAATCATTGATTTTTTTCTTTTTCAATTACATTGAAAATCAGTTTGGAACTAGAGTTAAAACTATTTGAACTGATAATGGAGTTAAATTTTCTATGAATGAGGAAGTCTACATGAAACCTCCCCCTGGTTTACAAATCCAAACTCCCAAATTGGTATGCAAGCTACAAACATCCCTACATGGACTGAAATAGGCTAGGAGACAATGGTATGCAAAAATTTCGCAATTTCTTATCTCTCATAATTTTAAATCTTCTTTTTTTGACCACTCTTATTTCTGAAACATGAAACTGACTCCATCACGACCATTCTCATTTACGTGGATGACATTGTTATCACTGGAAATGTCATCTTCCTACACAACCTCACTACTCTTCAACTAAAGGCCTACAACGACCCGGACTGAGCCACTTTTCCTGACACAAGACGCTTAATCACTTGGAGATCAAAGGAAACAACAAACTATTTCATACAGTTCCTATGAAGCAGAATACTGTGTCATAGTGCCACCGCATGTGAACTCCAATGGTTAATATACATCATACAAGACCTTTGTCCCGCCTTTATTCAACCATATCTTGTTTATTGTGATAATCAATCAACTATACAAATTGCTTCAAATCAAGTCTTCCACAAGTATAACAAACACATTAAAATTGATTATCATGTTGTTTGTGAGAAAATCAACATCTTCTTTCTCTCGTTCTTCTCCCTCTAACGATTTTTTGTGTCTTACACTTGCACCTTTATATAACGTCGTTATGATCTTCTTGAAGTGTGAGAAAAAGTCGCAATAACAATAATAAAAAATGTGTTCATAAGTTTAATGAGGATTTTGTCTCTATATTTTCAATAATGATTGATTTCTTTTTTTCTATTCTTTTAAATCAATGTAATATATATATATATATATATATATATA
>Ga0214544_1002755_pt1 | contig 36748 bp, 41 predicted proteins | sample CNSS3metaG_FD_160074 | JGI IMG/M metagenome (GOLD analysis project Ga0214544, IMG submission 160074) | Root nodule microbial communities from cowpea collected in UCLA plant growth center, Los Angeles, California, USA - CNSS3 | ecosystem: Host-associated > Plants > Roots > Nodule | place: USA...
TTATAAGAACTAATTTGTTAAAAATCAATTCCGTGTTCGTTGGGAGACGACTTTGGGTTACTTTACCCTTACTATTTTGTTGACTACTTTCTTAACAATACTGAAGTTGTTATAGATAAGTTGTTATATCATCCTTCATGTCCAAGATGTAGAAATCTGCAAGAAAAATTAACTTGTCCACACGGACAAGCACATTTTCTAACACATCTGCAGGGTTAACTATGCTACGGTTGGTCAGTTGAATGACCACACTAGTAGGCTTAAAAGGTCCAAGATGAAGTAAAGTAAAAACTGACAAAGGCATTACATTAATGGAAGCTCCTAAATCTAACATAGCATTGCCAAACTTAGTACTTCCTATAATGCAGGGAACAAAAAACATACCTAGACCTTGCACTTTTGCGGTATTCTGACTGCAAGCTTCTTAATTAAGCTAGACATGTTTCTTCCCATGTTCACTATCTCTTTGTCCATAACACGCCTTTTATGTGTGCATAATTCTTTAAGAAACTTGACGTATTTAGGAATTTGTCTTACAACATCCAACAAAGGGATGTTTATCTCCACTTTCTTGAAAGTATTCAAGATTTCTTTTTCTAACTCCTCCATTTTTAGTTTTTGGTTTCAAACGGTTTGGATAGGGAGGAGGATGACAATAAGGTGAAGAATTTTCAGAGGAAGTATTAGGGGATACTAACCTGGAGTTATCATTAGGTTCAGGCGTTTTAGATGTTGCTTGTGTTGCTTCATCTGATCCTCCACTTTCATTATCAAGTACAACTTCATTGTCCTTATCTTCATCTTATTGGGCATCCCCAAGGCCTTGTATTTGCTTACCCGATCTTAAAGTAATAGCACTTACATTTTGTGGGTTGATTACAGTTTGTGCAGGCAAACTGCTCGAGCCTTGTTGAGACTTCATCTAGTTCAACTCATTTGCCATTTGTCCAATCTGGTTCTGCAAATTTTGATTAGTTGCTTCCATCGTCTGTTTCAACTCATTGATTTGTCCCTTCATCATGTCAACCATCATTTTCATAACTTTTTCCATGTTTGAGTCACCAGAGGTTGTAGGTGGTTGTGGTTGTTACCTCTATTGAGGTGGAACATAAACTTGTTGGGGTTGAGACTGTTGATTTCTCCATTTTTGGCTCAGATGTTCCTTCCAACCTGGGTTGTACTTGTTGGAGGAAAAATCATGGTTGTATTGCTGCTGAGGTGGTCTATTATTGCCATAGATGTTTGCAGCATATGCTTGAGGTTGTTCACTGTCTAACGTCCCTGTCTCTTTTAACAAAGAACAAGCCTCAGATGAATGCACCAAGTTATCTACTTCCCTCTCCCAAGCTATGTATGATAATGTATTTATGTCCTTACCAAAGAAAGGGAACTTACTTTCAAATGTATGATGCATCTCATCCTCACTATGACTACCTAGATGCAAACTACTATAAGCATATGAATAAGAATTCATCTTAACAAATGCTGAAAACACTTTCGAAACAATTTTCACAAAAAAAAAATTGCGGTGAAATTTCGAAGAAGAAATAAAAGTGAAAGTTTTCTATAGATATCCTAGGAAAGGATGGTGAGTCACTTGGACAAGCTTAGAAACCATGACTTTCCTAGCCAGATTCCATAGTCCACTTTCACAAAAACTTCTCAATAAAAATTTCAAAACAACGTTTAAGTGTGTGAACATCTTATGACCAAAGAAATGTCAACTAAATATTTGATGATATTACACTTAGATACCACAAAGACCTAAAACAGAGATCCAACATGCATATAACCTACTGATTTTAAAGAAAACATAAAGAATGGGAAAACATAAACTAGTCGACAAATAGAACCTAAGTGAAAGATTCAAGTAGCCTTTGGAACCACTTAAGCCTTTCAAACTACATGTATTAAAAGCTATTACAAATTGAATAAGGTTGGGATTGATCTAAAGCATTTTCCCGCCCAAGCAAAACCAAAAGAAAAGAAATTACAGCTGGCAAAATTTTGTGATATTGAAACATAAAACAAAAAACTGAAACTGGCTTGGCTGGATTTCTTTGTGCTGTCTTAGTGTATCACTCTCAGTCCAAGCCAATTTGTTGTCTGTTTGTCTCGGTCTCAGCTCTAGAATAGGCTTCTCTCAAGTGTTTTAACTCTAGATAATTTTCCTCACAGTAGTTCCACCTTCAAGAAGGATAAGCACCTACAAGGCTTGCCAAAAATAGTGAGTTTCCATAGCAAAGTAAGCTAGGAAAATCAAGTGCTTCCAGCGTAAGAATAGCAAACCAAAAAGTCAAGAAAAGCTCAAAAATCTAAATCTAGACACATTAATTGATATAGTAAAGTAGACATACTCAGAGTGATCAACAATGAAAAGCAAGAAAAATAAGGCAAGACAAGAACGTGGGCACTCAAAGTGAACCTAACGAATGTATCTAGAATATGATTAACAAAACCAAAATAAAGCAAGGAGACACAAACAAGTTGAATCAAAACAATGCACAAACATCTTTAATTGAAAATGGAATACACATAAGGATAATGTTATGAACTGTTCAATAATTTCTTTTTTTTAGATTCTTTTTTCTTTTTATACACTTCTTTCAACTTATTTTCTTTCCTTTTTCTTTTCTTTCACGTGAACTTTCTTTTTAAGAAGCAATTCATAACAATTTTTTAGTTTTCCAATTCCAATTCAACTAGAAATTGCATATGACAAATTTCAAAATTGATTCAACTCAAAAATAATTTTAAAAAAGCACACTAGGAAACAATTACATCTCGGACACTATAGTGCATAAACATTACTATGGTCAATTGCATAGTTGAAGAATATCAATTAACAAAATGTCCAGGCAAAAACAATTCAGATTCATGTTATAAATGAATTGGCCAAATTCAGAATAACATCATGAATCAAATTTTCAATCAAGACTGGACAGTAGAGGATAAAAGTCTTAAACAGTGCAATAAACTCAATTTATATAGCAAATTTTCATAATAACATTTGGCCAAACAGAAACAATAGTGTTATTCAATTTCAACACAAGAATCTATAACATCACAACAAAGGCAACACCATGAATCAAATTTTCAATCAAGACTCGACATCATAGGAGAAGAGTCTCAAATAGTGCTATAAACTCAATTTATGTAGTAGATTTGCACAATAACATTTGGCCAAAGAGAAACAACAGTGGTATTCAATTTCAACATAGGAATCTATCACATTACAACAAAGAGTGCAAGGCAAAACGCCACTAAGCCAACCATACAAGTGCACTCAAGATATACATCAAATTTCAAAGACACTAAAGCCTAAGCTAATCACAAAAAACAAGAAAATGTGATTTAGCTTATACAATATCAAACATAGATGGAGTTTCAATTCATATTCAATGAGAAACAAAGACCAATAAAGATGTTCAAAATCTGGATATAGTTTGAATCATATAAAAGTAATTCAATCTGAACTACAGAAACTCAACAAAACCTGTTCACGCTCAACTAGAATGATACATCACCAAACTCAACAAATGTACCAGACATTTTAGATTATGAATCAAAATCAAGTCTCTTCACAAATTAGAAGATCATCACTGAAAACACAAAGACAACAAATATTGACTCAACCTATGCATACACATGACTAAGCATAAGTTTCCACACATATATTCTGATACAAATCAGATTTCACTGTGGTATAATACTCATTAAAGCTTCGGTCAATAGCAATCAATGGCCAGCACTTGGTTCAGAGACATATGAACATGAAACAGATGCAACTCAGAGCATGGTCTCTATAAGACCCGGGAAAAATTAGACTAAAGGGAAACACATGGAAAAAAATTAATGGCTTGATTAATATTGTTGGTTTATTTAATTTAATTAGGTTATTAATTATGAAATATGAAATAATTATTATTTAAGTGATTTAAGTTATTGTTTTATTTATTTTAAATTTTAATATTATATTTAATGTTGCGGATATGTGTATATAGTTAAGTGGTGGATATTATAATATGAAAAAGTATATGGTTTAGTGGTTATGCATGTGTTCAACCTGTTTGGGTGCAAGGGTTCGATCACGATTAGCTAAAAAATGGCTTATTGTCTCTTATTTTATTTAACTAACTAATTATTATTTTATTTAACTAACTAATTATTATGGATGGAAAATATAAGTTTATATTTTATTCGTGCGCAATATATATTGAGAAAGCTCGTAGTTTGGTGGTTGTTGTATTTGCGTTGCATAGGAAAGTGTATGAGTTTGAACCATGCGCAACCTATAATGTGCAATGTTTATTTTATTTTTCTCACTTCTCTTTTAGTGGGGCCCATAAAAAAAACCTTTTTATTTTTCTCTCCCTTCTACGATTGCTGCAACATGCAATCTTAAGTTCTTATTTCTTTATCAACTTATGTAGTTGCACACATAAAATAAGATATTGTGATTTTGATTTCTTATTTTTGGTTTAATTTCTTGTAATAAAAAAATAAATAATAAGTAACGACTAGATTTTGGGGTTGTTTTATTTTTAGAATCTTAATTGACAAATTTAACTCTAGAATATTAACAGAAAATATTAGGATGAATTAATTATAGATTAGAAGGTAATATTTTAGGAGAGGAGATATAACAATTTTAAGGGTTTCTAAAATGTGCATAGAAGAGGAGAGGAGTAGACGAGAGAGTAGCCATGGAAGAGATTGCGAGAGAAAGGGAATGTAGGTTGGAGGTTGCTAACAAGGTAGGGGAAGCTACACTTTGTTCTTTATTTTCGTTTTCCTTGTTTCCTAGTGGTTTGATGAATGAAAGTAGACATTGCTTATTTTATTCGTATTTTCGTGGAATGATGTATGACAAGTGTAGAGTATGCATGGGTCAAGTGTTTCTGTCATGATGTTTCTTCTCTTTTCTCCTTGTTTTTATGATCTAGCATTGATGATTGGTACCATGGTTGTTTAACTTCCTACGTAGTGCTCAGGTTTTGGATGTTTTTGGTTTCAACACTTTTATATCTCACCACCTTCATGTAATACCTAAGCTTGTGGATTAGGTTCTTTTAACTCCATCAGATTCACGCAAACACCACCTCACTTTGTAGCAGTTTTTATTCTTTCTCTTATCTCTATCTCACTTGTTTAGTTAATGGTTTCATGTTCATGTGGTAAGATGTTTTGGTGTGATAAGTGCATCTTATTTGTGTCTTCTTCTTTTCGTGATGGTGCTTTATGGTAGACTTGTGGTCCACATGGTTTCTAGTATAATCATGGTGATGGTGAATGTTGGTGTAGTGGTGTTTTAAGACACTTGAAGCTTTTTGGTTTATTTTTCTGTTTGAGATTCTCGTTAATGTTTAGGGGTGCAATAACTTTCCTTCTAGTTCTCTCAAATTTAGCATATTTGGTTGGTGCATGGGTGGGGTCCATGTGCAAAGATTTGTTTTCTCTTTAAGCTATTGAGTTGCATTGTGGTATATGATGGTGCAGTGGTTGAAACGTAAATGAGTGGCAACAACATGAAAGGGTTTTGTGTTATTCATGTGAAGGCAAGTTACATAACGGTGATCATCTTTCTTAGTGTGTAGTACATGAGGGGCTCACATAATAGTGTGTTTTCACTTCCTTAAGTTTTTGGTTTCTCTTTTTTTTTTTTCACTTTACGTGGTAAGGTGCAGCCACTTTGGGGTCAATAGCTAAGTCCTCTTTCTTGGATATATATTCCATTTGGTTTCACTAGCTTTTCATACTTTTTGTTTGGTTCTTTTCGTTTGGTTTTATTAATTTTCTTAGATTTTAATGTGTTGGTGACCATTGATGAGATAAGTGTGTTGTTTGGATTTACGTTTTGGCTTATATGATGCGATGGTGTGTACTTTGTTGGTAATATGTAATCCTCATGTGTTTCATGTTGGGAGTGTTTTGCCTTGCTTGAAAGCTCTTGGTGGAATTAAGTGTTATGTGAGGTTTTCCGTACGTAGAGACCTAGTTATGACTCTTTCGCCTATGTGAAGCAATGGAAAGGGGTCCTCTTTGCCTGTGTGAAGCAGTGGTAGAGGATTGGTCTGAGTGTTATACTCTCTCGCCTGTGTGAAGTAGTGGGGAGGGGAGAGATGTTTCACCTTATTTCGGCTTGTTGTGAGTATAGTACCCAATGTGCGATGCATCGACATTTTTACTCATAATTCCTTGAGGAATAAGGGAGACAGTTTGGTTGCGATAGTGGGACATGTCGAACAATCTATTTCTAGGAAACTAGATGTTGTTGTGGGGTAAAAGGTCGCGAAAAATAGAAGCTTGATTATGATTACTATTCTAGATGAATGTGATAGTCTGTTGGTTTGATATGATTGTTTGGATGTTGGGGGTTGTGTGTTCAAAATAAAGATTGATTGTGATCATAATGCTTAAGTGTTACTTGAATGTGATGTTGAGTATTATTTTTCATGTTTTATTTACGAAATTCTTTTATATATCATTGTTTATGGTTAGCTTACCCCTATTTGTTTGTTTGTGTGTTTGTTGTATGTGTGATGATCGTATAACATGTGTGTTATACAGCAGTAGATGATATTGCAATAATTTTGGCATGGAGTAAATTGACGAGAGGCTAGGATGAACTTGAGAGTTTTATAATTTATTTAGTTGTTTTAAAACAGATACCGAAGACTATGTAATTTCCTTTTGTTCGGAATTGTTATTTTGAATGTTTTTTAAACAATTTGACAGGTTGAACTATGTAATTTAAATCAAATTAAAAGTTTTTTTAGTAAATTTTCAATGATAATCATTTTCTGTCAAACGCGATAATTTTCTAACGTTCCATGACATCCCAAAATTAGGGTGTTACAATCTCCCTCAAAGGGATAAAAAAGGTAATGCTTGCCAAAAAACAAGTCTTTATAGCTTATCCTAGTGAGTCTCCTTCATCCTTCCAAAAACCTCACTCTACATGTGATATGACCCCAACAAGTCCAAATGCACCTTCAAGCCCCATTTCAAGTGCTAGCCCACTTAAAGACCCAATTATAAGATCAACGATGAAGAAGATTCAAAAAGGCCTCTCATTAGATGCTCACAAATTCAATGGGCTTCTCACATTATTTACATGGGCCAAAAAGATTACAAAGACTTGAAAAAGTACATGTAAATCTAGTAGTGTAGATTTAAATTGGGCCATTGTTTGGGCTTTGCTTTCAATAATGCATAAGACATAAAAACATGTTGATTGAGATACATATTGGGCTCAGCCCAATCTTTGCTATGCTTGGCCGAGAGCATCACATGGTGCAAGGGAGGAGAGCTCACGGATTCATCACACCTTCATCTAAGAGCTAGGAGACTTAGCTTCCTTTTCAAGCTAGGATCTCACGGCCAAGATCAAGCCTTCTTCTCCAAGCTAGCATCAAAGGCCAAGATGATTTCTCCTTCTCATCCAAGGGTCGAGATTCATCATGTGTAATGGCTTGAGTATAAAAGCTATAATTTTTCAGCATTGTACTCACTCTTGAATTTTATGCAATAAATTCTAATTGAGTTGAGATCATTCCTCCTTCTATTTCCTTGATAGTCACTCTTTCTAGAGATTTCCTTTCTCTACCTCTAGCCACCTTCCTTAGGCTAGCATTGGTTAGGAAATCCTATCACCTCCTTCACCTACCATAGCTTGCAAGTGCCTTCAAAACTTGCCTCCTCTCATTCATCTAATTTCTGCTGCACCAATGATGTAGGATTATCTTGTTCGTTTTAGAAGATTAATGAATATGGTGATGATTGATTAAGAAAACCAAGGAAATCCCCACTAGACATTAAGATAGCAAGCTATCTAAATGTGAAGGTTCTTTTCAAGGTTTTAGAGAGGAGGAGGATGGATTGATAGACTAAGAAACCAAAAGGAAAAACATATGATAGAAACAATATAAACCAAGAAGAGTAAAGAAAAATAAAATGAAAAGCAAGGGAAGGCTAGGCTAGAAGAAGCCATGGCAACCTTGAAGATGAGTGGTGTATGTCGCCACTTGCAATGGCAAGATAAGGCTTGAAAGAACTCCACTCCCTAAGGAGGAATGCTCTCACAAAAGGTTGAAACACAAAGTGTATAAATTCTTCCAAATGTTCAACCCTTGTACAAGTGTTAGAGGTCCCCTTAAATAGACAAGTCTAGGGGCCCCTTAGCAAAACAACTAAGTTAAAGGATTACAAAAGAAACCTAGCATGTTCTAGAAAGTAGGTCATCTTATGGTGCACATTGGTGAATTTTCGTCCAAGCCATCTAGGTGGCAAGTCTTCATGGCCAAGTGATGAGGCTCCTTCGTCGTGGTACTCACCGGAAAAGCGAGGGAAACGCAGCGAAAATAATCGGTTATGGTGTTTAAGATTGGATCTCACTAGTTTTTAGTAAACCCTAAGAGGCTAAAACCTAATCTAGGGTTTAGGGTGAGCTGATGAACGGTGGGAGTGATCTCTACCGAAAATATCATTCATCAAAAGCTAGTTTACAATACGGTTGGCTTGCCTTTTATAGATGAAGGCAACCGGAAAAATAGAAGAGAAGAAGTGGATGTCGTTTAACAATGATTCCTAACGGCAAACAGAAGCTAACAGTAATGCTAGGATGAAAAAACGAATCAGAACTTCTACAAAGAAAGGTGTGAGATGCGTGAAAGGGGTGACGTTGTTCGAGCTACACACGAAGAAGCTCACGGTCTAAACCCTAGCGACGTGCTCCCAACGAGAGAGATGTGGAAAACGTGTGAAGGTACCCTACTTCATTGCTGTATGCTGGAATCACTGGCAGTCATATGAATTGGGCTCAACCCAATAAAGGCGTGAGGTGTTGCAGCTGAATTGGGGTGTTGGATGCGTGAAAGGAATTTGAAAGGAAGAGAGGTCGTTGTCCAAAACCCTAGCGGTAGTGTGACAAGAGCGAAGATGTTAGTGGGTTGTTGGCAGATGCGGTGAGTCTCAGCCTAATAAGACATGATGGTGTGAAATGATGTGTTGCGGAGAGATGACGCACGGATGCTTGCATCAAGGTTGCCACTTGGCCTGTTTGATCACGGGATGCAGGCCCAAACAACATTCTCGGCCCCAAACATGTTATTGACACATAAACATGTCATGGTGGGTGTAGAAAGAAACGCTGCTTTTTAATTGGGCTGCAAAATAAAAATAACCCAATTTAGACAAACATTTTTTTACTACAAGAAATAAAGAAAATAAAAGAATTAAAAGAAATGGGCCTAGCCAATGGCCCAAGCTATGAGCCTTAATAGGGTCACATCACCAAGGCTCACAAATGAAGGTTCTAAAACATTATAGAAGAGTTGGTGTCCAAGGCATGTGGGCCTCTCCTTTCTAGATGGTTCTAGAAAGTGTTGTTCCTTCTCTCTCTTCCTTAGGACGCCAAGTGTCTCCTATGTGGTCCTCCTCCTTTCTTATTCCTATAGAAGAAAATTAAGGAATTTATTAGCATGTTGGTTTAAGGTTAAGCTAATATTTTGAGTCAACAAGTCAACCCAAAGTCAAGGTCAACAAGTTAACTTAAAAATAGTCAACCAAGCCAACTTAATGGAATTTTAAACTAAAGAAAATAAAAACAAAGGAAGGGACCAAGGAACTCTCTTTCTTCTAAGCATGTGCCATGGGCCATCATCCTTGGTAGGGATCAATCCTTTATCAACCATGGAGTTCTACGTGTACCTTTGGAGCTCTACCAAGATGTGCTCAAGAATTGTCTTTAGTCTTAAATGAGTTCTAAAATGTTTTTCAAGAGCCTCCAAAGGGGCTTCAACCCTAAAAGGCATAGAACACCAAATTGACTTTATCGAAGACACTTCTTTGCCTAATAGGCCAACCTATAGGACTAGAACTAATGAGGCTAAATAAATTAAAAAATAAGTGGACGAGTTATTGGAAAAAGGGTGGGTGCAACATAGCATGAGTCCTTGTGCAATGCTCATGATTCTAATCCTAAAAATGGATGGAACATGGAGAATGTGCGATGAGTACATATTTATGCCCTTATTTAATGTTTAATTCTAGATTTTTAATTGAATTTTCTTCTTAAAACTTTGATTTAATTGGATTTCTTATAATTGGGTTTATTGAGCATGAGATACCAAAACATGTTAAAAATAGCTTTTCAGTTGCATAAATGTTCTTTGGATATTTTAAGGTGTGTTAGTGCAATTATCGCTTCGTTAAGCTCATGGAGGTGTGGAGATAAATTGATTAAAGCTTCATGACACCTTAAGGATAAATCCAAGAATAGAAAATTAACAAAATCACAAAAATCCTAGTCAAGCATTACATGAAGAAGGCAAGAAAAGCTTGAAAAAATGAAAAAGTTTGGTTAAGCCAAGAAGTTGGAACGAGCAACAAAAATTGGACCCTACGATTTTCTCTATCTTTTTTCTAGAAAATGGCTTTAATACTTCATAAATATTTAGGATAAAAGATAATTTGGGAAAAGTATATCTTTAGATATTTTATTTGATATTTTTAAACAATTATCTTATTAATTATATCATAAAATATCAAAAGATAATAACTACTAAATCTTTTTAAATATGGCAAACACCAAGCAAATTCTCCAAGAATGATCCAAGATTAATCTTTACCAGTTGCACTCTGTATGATCACGAAAGAGAGAGAATTCCAAAGTTTCCAGAAAGTTTTCGTGCTTAAAAATGGTCTTCACTGCTCTCTTTCAAAAAATACAACTTTAATAGTCAAACTGTTACGAAATTCAACAGGTTGATTTTCAAATCAATTGGTTGATTTCATTTAACTTAAGTGAAATCAATCGATTACAAAATAAATTAACTGGTTGAATATGCACTAGTTAAGATTACTGCAATATGCCTTTTTATCTGTCAAAATCCATTCAACAGATTAAAAGACATCATTTAACCTGTTGAAAAATAATTCAATAAATTAAAAGACTCAATTAAGACCCTATACATCCAATTAGTGCAAATTACAAGGCTTGATCAAGGCATGAAACATCAAATGTCCACATCTTCATCAATGTAAGCATGGTTCCAATATGTTCTAAGGCAATGACTTCAAGTACCTTCATCAAATATTCAAGCACCAAATCTATCAGGCTATTTGTGTCAACAAAAGGAAGTCCAAACTCCTCCAAAGAGGGGATGGTCCTTTCCAAATCATTAGGAAGATCAACAACAATGGCTATGAGTTAGACTTACCTCCAAGTTATAACATAAGCAACTCATTTAATGTATGTGATCCTTCTCCTTTTGATGTAGGGTATAAGAATTTGTGGTCGAATTCTCTCCAAGAAAGGGAGGATGATGAAGGCTTGACCACATAAGATGTCATGAAAGCTCTCCCAAGAAGGATCACAAGGAGCACGTCTAGAGGGGAGAGTTCTAGTCCTTCATCTTTATCCTGTTTTTCCATTTCATTATTGTGATTTCCCTAAGTTGACCTAGTTGGCTCAACTTTAGTTGACTTGTGAACCTTTGACTAGGTTTGACTTGACAACTAGAGTCTACTTGACTTAAGTCAACATGCTAATCTATGTTTATTTTTGTTTTATAGGTTAATTAGTACTAAAGAGCATGAAATAGGTGGAACAACATTATTGAAGGATGACGATGATATAGAGCCCATATGGAGGAGAGAGAAAAGGAGAAAAACATAAAGTAAAAGCATAAAGTAAAAGCAAAAGTATATAGTGAACAATTGAATTTAATTATAATTTATAAATAAATTAATTAAATGATAGTTTATGAAATTGTAATTTAAAAGTAAAAAATAATTTATAATTTTATATAAATAGGCAAATATTTATGTGACAATAACAAATAACTCTTTATAGTTGTTTTTATTTTTGGTTAAATTATACCTTTGGTCCCCATTTTCATAATAAAATATCAATTTTGTCCCTCTATTTTTTTTATCTCAATTTGGTCACTATTTTGGGAAATTTTATGCAATAAGTCCTTTCCATTAGTGGTGTAGTAACAACTAGAGATGGAAAATAAACCTGTCCCTGTGGGTATTGTCTGAACTCGTCCCCGTTTTGACGGGGAATCCCCGCATTGACTGAGTATGGGTATGGGTGTGAGGAATCCTTGACTTTTTCAATTGGTTATGGGGATGTACATATCCCCACCATAATACCTATCTCTGCCATATCTCCGTCATCATTTAAATTATTAAAATATTCACAATTAATTAAGTAACCCTATATATATATATATATATATATATATATATTCAATTTTTTTCTTCTAATTGTTTGATTTGTCATGAAACTCATTCGCATCTCCAATATATTTTTCATCTTATCATAACATTTATGTAATTATGTCAAAATGATGTATATGTTAATTAAAAAATTTTTGTCTCATATTTGAATATTTCTATTATTTTTTAATATTTTTATTTATTGTATATTTTTCTTTCACATGAGTATGTTTAATACTCTTCATTTAAGTGTTTAATAGCATAAACCTTTCATTTACTAGGTAATATAAAAAAAAAATTTACTTATTTTTATAAATTTTTATTCATTTGAAAACTCCTTTGTTTTGCTAAAACAATTATTTCTCAACCATTGATTATATATGTATTTAAAAATTATTCTTAGATGTCTAAGGTATTTTTCATCTTATCATACCCTTAATTATACATTTGTTTTCCTTTGTGCGATTTCTTTCAATAGTTTCTCAAATTATTTCTAAGACATACATTTGTTAATGTTTTAATATTTTTATTTGTTGTTTATTTTCATCATGTAGAATAATATTTCAGTATATTTTATCTAATTATTTTTTATTTTCTAACTCATTATATCGATCATACTGTATTTTTCACTATAATTCTATAAATAACTTTTATTTACTACAATATCAAAATTTAATGTAGTTGTCATGAATAATTTTTTATCATCATCCAACATATATCGGAGTTCAAAAGATACAATATCCATGTTAATTTTTTTATTATGTTTATTATTTGTTATTTGCGTAATTTTGATTAAGTGATGTATTATCATTTTTATTAGTGTATAAAAAAGAGATTCATTAAAATTTTAAAAATTGAAGCAAACAAACATTTAAAATATATTTTAATTTGAATATTTGTTTTCCTTTAAATTTTCTTAAAAATATTTTTAAATTTTATCAACTAGGTTTCATTAATGTTTGCAGTTTGCAAATTTAATAATGTTTTAGTTCTCATGAAATTTTAGTTGGTATTCCAATCTAAAATGTAAACAATTATAATTTATTTCAAAGTATTTGATATCGAAGAAACAACCATCTTCCTAATATTGAATATTTGATAATATTATGTTTCCTTTACCGTAACTTTTTATTATTTTACAAAAATTAAGTAAAATTTATATTGAAGTAGTAAAGAAACGGGTACGGGTATGGGTATGAGATTATACCCGTTACCTAGTGTGATACCCCCTTTTATTTTTCCCTTTCTCTTCTCATTCCATACACAGAACCACTCCCAGGCCCAACATCCTTTTTCTTCTCTCTTCACTGATCTCCCTCACTCTGACCCATATTTTCTTCCTGTTGCAACAAGCAAGTCAGAAAAATCAGCACAGGACTCTCTATAAGACCTGAGAAAAATTAAATAGTTAATTAAATAATTATTTAATTAATGCGGGTAATGGAAGCCTTTAAGGAATTTAATGCGGAGTGCTATAATGTGGAAAAGTACTAGCTTAATTGGTTGAAAGTACTTAATTGTGTGAAAGGACTTGGGTTTGAGTCCTATGTATGCTATTTGTGTGTTATTTTAATCTGTGCATTGTTTTGTTGACTTATTTGAATATGAGACGTGATAATGTAATCCTAAAATTATAGGATTATCACAAATATGAATTGGTTAAATTTGTTGTGCACTAGACTTGCTAATTGATTGGTTGTGGGTTCAACCCTTGCTAAGAACAAATTTACTCTCTTTTTTGCCAAATTTTCCTTGGCATGAATATGAAAGGGTTTAGGAACCCTAGCAGCTAATGGAGAGGCAGCGTAGGGCTGGAAAACAATAAGTTAATATTCATTGAATGGCCTTAATCATAATTTTATTGAAAAATTCGTTTTAATAAAATAAATGAGTAATTAAGAGAGTGTTAAGATGGAGAGAGGGAGAAATTAGAGGGGGTGAAGTCTGAAACTGAGAGTGAACCATTGGGCAGTGGAGTTTTCGTGAGTGGGTACTGGTAGGAGATAGAGAGTTGGAATTGAAGCCATTGTTGGAGGAGAAACAAAGCTTGGGAGAGTCTTTGGGTTAGATACACGCATCAAATTCGGATTTTTGCAAGGATTCCAAGTAAGAGGAGTTGTCTCCTATGTTTGTTAGTTCGTATTCGAATAATTGTGCATTGCCATGAAATAATGCATGATTCCCACTCTGGATTTATGGATTTCTAGTTTATTGGGGTTGTCTCCTATGTTTATTGGGGTTTCTGGATTTTTCCCAGAAACCACCTGGCGGCTCAATCCCTGCTGCCAGGCGGCACATCAGATGTTGGTTTTGTTCTTCGTTCTTGTATGAACAGCCTGGCGACGATGAGCACCTGCCAGGCGGCGCGACACTGTTTGCGTTTTTCTTTTGGTTGGACTTCTGATTGTGATCTTGTGTATGATGCTATGTGTTAATAGTATGAAACTGTTAGAATATTCTTTATGATTAATCATGGATAGAGTTGGGGTTTTGGTATGGGTAGAATTCGAATTTGAATTATTATGGCTCATGTTATGTGCGAGTTAAGGGAAATAATGTCATAGGAATTTGGGTTGGTAAATCATGTGTGAATTATTGTGTTGTATTGAATTTGGAGTCTAAATCGAGTTTTGGACATCTTGGGCATATCGCGAGTATAGCAACCTGGGGCTTCCTGGGTTCTGATGTATCGCCTGGCGATGATGGGAATAGTGGCACAATGTGGTGTTGATTTTGGTTGGTCGTGAGGGAAGAGGCTTTGAGTGGTATTAGAAATTAATGGATGACACGGGAAGGGACGATAAACCTATTGGAAATTGATTATGTGATTGGTAATAGGTTAGAGATTATTATTATGTTGTGATATGTTGGAAGCAATGTTAAGGAAGAAAGGGAGAGTGATAATTCTAAATAAAGGCTTCAAGTTCTGAAATCCTAGTCTGTTGCTTATGTGTTGTTAGTAAAGGTTTACTCATGATGTATGGACCTTAGGGGTCATTTGTGGCTTATATCCATAGATGGATGATATGTGACATTGCAATATTGAGTGTGGTAAGTAAGAATAAGTTAATAGTGTCTATTGGTAGAAATTGATTGGTAATAAAGGGATGGAAAACGTCAATTCATATGGTCATCTATGCGGGATTCTATGAAAGGTAGCAAAGACAATTGGCAGGAAGGTTTAGTCATTACAGTACAGAATGTTTAAGATGTATAAGTTAAGGTAGTGGATTGTTGGATATTGCCATAGGATGGACGTACTTACTACACTATGATAAAGCCTTGGCAACTTAGAAACCTTGAATGGATAGGTTTACAATTGTAAATTATAGGTGAATGAACATATAAGAGTTACGGACTACCTATAATGTAACCTTGGTAGGGGAGTGTCAACTTAAATCTTTGGGGGTGGGGTATACTGCAGATCAGACTAACTGAGGTACTTAAACCAGTAGATGTCTGCTACTAATATGGCACCTGGCGGCATGGGTGGGTGAGCCAGGCAATGGGGGTACCAGAGAAGAGTTACTGTCTCGCATGTGCCTAGCAGTTGGGTGTGGTCCGCCAAGTGATGGACACCCTAACAGTGGGTCTGTGAGGGGCTGGCGCCTAGCAGCAATGAGTGTTCCACCAAGCGGTTTGGGCAAATTTCGCTTAGCGGCTGCGTCAAGCGATGACGCTATAGACTGTGATTTTGTGTGTGTGGCTTTTAAGCAGTGATGTTATACTTGGATCGGGAGATGTTGTGCCATAAGCGGGTAGGTTCATGGATGGTGGTTACCATGTGATGATATGAGCGGGGAGGTTCATATCTAGTTACTCTCGCGTGGGGATACGACCAAGGTAGGTTCGTATGTTCCGTGCTCACGCTTGAGAGATGCTACATGCAGGGAGGTACGTGGCTGGTGGATCACATGTGTTGGACTACGGGCGGGTAGGTTCGTAGAGCAGGACTACGAGCGGGGAGGTTCGTAGAGTAGGACTACGAGCGGAGAGGTTCGTAGAGGCAGGACCACGAGCGGGCAGGTTCGTGTGAGCATCTAATTCCTGAGTCCAAGGCTAACCATTTGTGTGATTTGAAGGCTGAACAACCTTGGCGTTATGGTCTTTGCCAAGAACTAATTAGGAAGAATAAGATGGGTGTATTAATTATCTTTTGTTTTTGTATATGATTATTTTCTAATTTTATCAGCTCACCCTTTCTGTTTGTGTTTGGCGATGATCGTGTGATTCATTACATGGGAGTAGAGGATGATACAAGTGATGCTAAAGACGCTTAGACAGCGGAGTGAGGGCTAGTTGGGATTAGAGCTAGGGATTTTTACTTATGTTTTCATTTATGATTATAAATATTGGAAATTGTAATGTTTTAATACTACTATTTTATGGATTTTGGCGTGTTGTTTAAACATTTTAAATTTTCCCGCATTTGGGAATATTAATATCGAGATGAATTAATTTTATTATCTTTATTTATTCAATTATTTAAGTAATATTCCTTAGGGATGTTACACTCTCCTCCGTAGCTATGCCTAATTTCCATTCGCGTAAGTCAGATTATGTCCCTTGTAACATCCCGTCAGGATATTACAAATTTAATAAAATAAAACAAAGAATTAATTACACAATAATTAAAAATACCTCATTTGCCAAAACACAAGGAAATTTAAAACTTTTATCATTGTATAATAAAACATCGTCTCATAGCTTATAAAGTGAAATAATGTTCCAGAGTCTCTCAAAAGTTTACATATCATTTAAAAATCCAAAATTAAGAAAACATAGTAATAAAAGTCCCATGATCATCCCCTCTCCGCAGCTAAGCCTCACCAGCTCCACCTGCATCATCACCTGCTCACGTGTACCGCGTACACGATCATCGCCAAACACAAGCAGATAGGGTGAGCTAACAGATAAAACACATAAAAATATCCTAAACACATATATACATGTGTAATCGATAAAAGAATATATCAATAAAACAATCTCTCCCTTTATACCGCATGGCCACAACCATCCCTTCATTTTCCACAGAACATTACTCCATTTCCATCACATGGCCACCACCATGTACACCGATGCACCTTGGGAAAGACTCGTTACCTTTAACCCCCCCCCCTCCCACATGGCCACCACCATGTATAGTAAAAGTACATTAAGGAAACTCGTTCTAGTCCTTTCACATGGCCACCACCATGTTAGCATTGGTCTACATCTTCTCTTAAGTATCTCAATGTGTCTTGCTGCCACACCTATCGGCCATAACTGATAGAGCACGTGCGGAAACCATGCTACGGATCACACACCGTAACGCCAGGTGGAGTTCCCTAGTACGAACAGAGTTCGTAACGTCCCCGGACTACCAAACTCGTCAGTGATTCACTGAGGAGGGCAATCCATCTGGACCCATCCGTATTGGCCACAACTAGCACACTCACACTGGCACACTCGCCAACCTGAGCCACAACTCAAGGTTCCTCGTGTTCATCTGCTATCTCAAGCCACAACTTAAGGGAAGTCATTCCAGGCCACAACCCATAGAATGCCACGCGCTTAACCCCTACCCTGGGCCACAACCCAAGGATATGTTCCGGGGCACAACCCATGGAACACCAGCAAACTCACTATTAGGATTACCTTAGAAGCCTTATAGACCACGCCTTACAATTTCTATCCCCTTCCATGAATACAACAATAACTCAGGCCTTGAACGCTCAATAACACCCTTGCTCACTTAGGCCAAAAGCCTTTGTTCCGCCAGTCCAGCCTATCTCGCTTAAGCTAGATCCACTAGCTTGGGCGAGCCTCTAGAAGCTCTACAATACACATACTCTCGCTTAAGCGAGCTCACCCTCACTTGGGCGAGACCCTCGCTCGCCCAGAATCCTAAATCATATCGTCCAAGCTACGAGTTCAACCAAACAACACAAACCACCCTCGAAATCTCGCCTAGGCGAGAGACTCTCGCCTGAGCGAGATGTCCCCACTAGCACCCTTCAACATGCTCGTATCCTCGCCTGAGCGAGGCACACTCGCCTAAGCGAGATAACCTGTCGCTCAGGACCAGACTCCCTCGCCTGCACGAGATGATCGCGTAACATAAGGATTTTGTCTCTACCAATCTTGCCTAGGCGAACCTGGCTCGCCTGAGCGAGAATTGCAGAATGGCTCCCTATTTACGCACGCAACCAGCAGATACCTTTCCCCGCTTAAAACTTCCCAAACCCCAATTCATCTCAGATACCTTTCCCCTAGGTCTTCACCACCCTTTCCTATTCAGCCCACAACTAATCTTTTAACAAAAAGAGTTAAATTTGACTTACCAAGGTTCGAACCCATGACCTTCCCAATGTCAAATCAAAGTTAAACCACCAGGCCAACTTATGTTTCTTGCTAACACACACAATTCAAGCATTATCTCAACGAAATGTGGCCCAACATATCATTAAAACAATAATAACAAAAACACACACAATTGGCATACATAGGACTCGAACCCAAGTTCTCTCACACAATCAAAGTACTCTCAACCATTTGAGCTAGTACTTTTCCACGTCATACCGATTAGAATTTAATATCATAAATAACTACCTTCCCGCTTTTATTAATTAATTATTTATTTAATTAATTAAATTTCGCGGATCTTACATTATCCCCTCCTTAAAAAAATTTCGTCCTCGAAAAAGAGAACTTACCAGTGAAAAGATGAAGGTAAGACCTCCTCATGACATCCTCCATCTCCCATGTCATTTCCTGAGTTGCCTCATCCCATAGCACCTTCACCATTCTGATCTCCTTCCCTCTAAGCTGCTTTACTTGAGAATCCAAGATTCTCACTGGTCCAACTCCCATAGTCAGATCCTCGCGCACCTGGACATCATCCTGCTCCAGCATATGATTAGGATCTGCCACGTACTTCCTCAGTTGTGAGACATGGAAGACGTTGTGCATATTTGCCAAGTGTGGTGGCAAGGCAATCTCGTACGCGGCGGGTCCGATCCTCCTCGTAATCTGATACGGACCAATGAACCGAGGAGTCAACTTCCTCGATTTCAGGGCTCTCCCAATGCCTGCTATTGGTGTAACCCTGAGGAACACATGGTCGCCAGCCTCAAACTCAAGTGGCCTCCTCCTCTTATCTGCATAAGACTTTTGCCGACTCTGCGTCGCACGCATACGCTCCTGTATCACCCTTACTTTCTTAGTGGTTTGCTGCAAGAATTCTGGCCCAAGCACCACTAACTCCCCATCCTGCTGCCAACACAGCAGAATCTTGCACCTCCGACCATATAATGCCTCGTATGGTGCCATCCCAATGCTGGAATGGTAGCTATTATTGTACATGAATTCCACCAATGGCAACATGTCACTCCACGTACCCAAGTGATCTAACACACATGTCCTCAACAGATCCTCCAGTGACTGTATGGTTCTCTCAGACTGCCCATTAGTTTGAGGATGATATGCCAAGCTCATTCTCAACTGCGTGCCTAAGGCATTCTGCAATGACTGCCAAAACCTGGAGGTGAACCTCGAATCCCTATCTGACACAATACTCGCTGGCACACCATGAAGTCTAACGATCTCCCTGACATATAACTCCGCTAGCTTATCCAATGACATTTTCTGATTGATTGGCAGGAAGTGAGCACACTTCGTCAATCTGTCTACAATAACCTAGATCGAGTCATGTCCTCTCACAAACCGTGGCAAGTGCGTGACAAAATCCATGAAAACGTACCACCCGGCCTCTGGTGCTCAATTTTCTCCTTCTGGCATACTAAACAAGAAGCGACATAGTCGGCCACATTAGTCTTCATACCCGTCCACCAGAAGGTCGCTTTCAAGTCCTTATACATTTTAGTCATACCTAGATGTATGCTAAGACGACTCTTATGCCCTTCATCCAAGAGCATCTTCCTTAACACCCGACTGCGAGGACACACACCCTCTCTTTGAATCTCAGGATCCCATCTCTACCCATCCCGAAGTCTTTTCTCTTTTCGGTGCCTAACTCACTCACAATCTGCTGCAGTTCTTGATCTTTACCCTGTTCCTCCCTGACCTCATTTAAGAACTCATTAGTGATTTGCAACATCCTGCACCGTATATGATCAACACCTATGTATAGATTCTGTTAGTTTTGAAATGGTTGAAAAGCCAAGAAGGGGGGGTTGAATTGGCTAGTTAAAACTTTAGGCTATTTTTGCAAGCTAAAAACCTCCTTTAATTGAATCAAATAGATCACCAAGTTAGGATGCAAATAGTACTAATCTATACACTTTCAATCGATCAAAAACCGAGTTAACAGATTGATTTTACTAAACAAATTTTCTTCTGGTATAATCAATCGATTGAAACTGAAAACCAGTCGACTAAAATACTGGAAAAATGCAGAAATATGAATTTGAATTTTAAACCAGAAACAATGCTCAAGAATGATCAAGATCAGTTCCAAATGATTATACAAACATGTTCAATGCTTCAGATGCTATGAAAACATGCAATAACATGAAAAAGATGATTAAAGCACAAGTTCTTGAAACTTTAAAATGAAAATGCAAGAGAGAAAGGTTGGAGAAGAGAGGACACCACAAATTTTTATACTGGTTCACTCAAACCTGAGCTACATCCAGTTTGTCAAGAGAACCTGAGCTTGACTTTGCACCATTTCAAAAGTTTTAGAAAGACTCCACCCTTCCAAAATATGCAAAAACATCACAAAAGACTCTTGAATCACACAAGAATCACACCAGCACAGTAAGAATCCTCTTGCAGACCTGGAAAACCACCAGGCACACACACAAAGCTTGAGAAAGATCAAACCTCAGTGGTAGCACAATCTTGCCTACCACAAACCACTTTCTCCAAGCTTCAAACCAAGCCAAAAGCTTCAAGAATTGATCCAAGATCAATCTTCAACAACTGCAACACCTATGATCACGATGGAGAGTGTTTCCACAAGTTTCCAGAACCAATTCGTGCTATAAAATGATCAACTTACCTCTCTTTCGAAAATCACAACTTTTATAGTCAAACTATTACGAAATTCAACAGGTTGATTTTCAAATCAATCGGTTGATTTCACTTAACTTAAGTGAAATCAGTCGATTAAAAACTAAATCAACTGATTGAATTTGTTGCAGTTTAAGACTACTGTAGCTAACCTTTTAACTTGTTAAAAAGCCATTCAACAGATTAAAAGAGACATTTTAACCTGTTGAAAAACCATTCAACAGATTAAAAACACACCAAAGACCAAACTACATCTAATTAATGCTTTAAGATCTACAACATGAATTACAAACTACAAGTACACTTTCTTAATAATGTAACTACATGGAGAGCACATGTTTCAGCCTTGATCACCATGGATATCATCAAATCTCCTTTCCTTCATCAATGTAGGCTTCATTCCAATGTTTATGGCTTCAAGATAGTTCAAAAGAGCTTCATTCAATCTTCATCAAATCTTCAAGAAGCAAACCACCTTGGCTTCTCATGTCAACAGATTCAAGTTCATATCTCACAGTTTCTCTATAAGCTCCAACTCCTTCATCATCACAGCAGACATATGAACTCTATTCCGACTCAAAGCGTCAGCAACTACATTAGCTTTACTTGGATGGTATAGAAGCTAAAAATCATAGTCTTTTAAGTACTCCATCCAACGCCTTTGTCTTATATTCAGCTCTTTTTGATTAAATAAGTACTTCAAACTTTTATGATCACTGAACACTTGAAACTGTGAACCATACAAGTAGTGCCTCCGCGTCTTGAGAGCAAAAACTATCGCAACCAATTCTAAGTCATGTGTAGGGTAGTTCTTCTCGTGTACCTTCAGCTGGCGAGATGCATAAGCAACAGGTCGTTTCTCCTGCATCAATACACACCCCAGACCCTGGTATGAAGAATCACAGTATACCTCAAACCCTATGGTTGTGTCTAGAATAACTAAGATAGGTGCAGTGGTCAACCTCCTTTTCATATCCTCAAAACAGACCTCACACTCGTCTGTCCAAGAGAAAGGCTGGTCCTTCCTGGTGAGTTGAGTCCATGGATTCACCATATTGGAGAACCCTTCCACAAAACGCCTGTAATAACCTATCATGCCCAAGAAACTCCTCACCTCAGTCACAGTTTGTGGCCTTTCCCACTTCACCACTGTTTCGATCTTCGCTGGATCTACTGCAATTAATTGGGCTGAGATTACATGACCCAAGAACTGCACCTCATCAAGCCAAAACTCACACTTCGATAACTTCCCATAAAGCTTATGCTCTCTGAGCACCTCCAATACCACTCGCAGATGATCCGCGTGTTCTTCTTTACTCTCAGAATATATTAGTATGTCGTCGATGAATACAACGACAAATTGATCCAGATACGACCAAAATATCCTATTCATGTAGTCCATAAATATAGCAGGCGCATTCGTCACCCCAAACGACATCACCACATACTCATAGTGGCCGTAGCGAGATCTGATGGTATCCAGACCTCAAGTCAATCTTAGAGAACACACATGCTCCCCTTAACTGATCCAGCAGATCATCAATCCTCGGCAGTGGGTACTTATTCTTAATTGTTAACTTATTCAGCTGTCGGTAGTCAACACACAACCTGGAACTGCCATCCTTCTTTTTCACAAGTAATATCGGTGCCCCCATGGTGATGCACTCGGCCGCATAAAGTTCTTCTCAAGCAGATCCTCAATCTACTTCTTCAACTCTGCAAACTCAGTTGGTGCCATCTGATATGGTGCCATAGATACTAGGCCAGCCCTAGGGATGAGATCAATGGTGAAATCAACATCCCTTCTTGGTGCCAATTCTGGGATTTCGTCAAGGAAGACATCCGCGTATTCATCTACCACAGGAATCAGACTAATCTTTTTAGCGGTACTCTTCTTCTCCGTTTGAGCTACTATCATAAAACATGTAGCTCCCGCTTCAATCTCCTTCTCTGCTTGGTTGGATGAGATCAATTCCAGTCCTTCTGCATTTGGAAACACCACCCTGCGTTGCCCGCAATCGATCACCATATGGTTGTTGGCCAACCAATCCATACCCAGAATCACATCTAACCCTTCCATTGGTAAGCAGATGAGATTCACCATGAACCTGCGGCCTGCCACATCCATAGGGCATCCCACACAAACAGACATGGTGGATACCTCTCCAGACGCTAGTGTCGCAACTATTAACTTGCACGCCAGCTCTCACATCACTAGACCAAGCCTCCTCACGCATTCATTGGATACGAATGAATGGGTAGCTCCTGAGTCATACAACACAACAACCTCGTGATCAAACAAAAAACAAGTAGTCTATACTAGGTTACCTGACTGGGCGGCCTCGGTAGTCGTCAAGGCGAATACATGACCAGGGGCTCTAGGTCGATCCCCGACTGGTTTCTTTACTAGTGCACCTCCAGCTGGTTTCTTATTCGGGCAGTGTCGTGCAAAATGGCCTGTATGATCACAAAAGTAGCACTTGCTAGTGCTACCACCACCACCACTAGAACTACCTGAGGGTTTTGGACAATCCCTCCGAAAATGCTCCCAACCACATTTGTAGCACTAGAGTTTCTTAGCCGAACTCTGTGGCCTATCATACGGCTTCTTCTGCTGCCGTGAATCAGAGGTAGTCTTTTGAGGTCGAGCCCCTTTGTTGGGCCCCATTTCCAGCTGCTCTATAGCCTTGGCCTGCTCCACCAAGACTAGGAACTCCCTGATCCGGAGAGGTACAATCAAAAGGGCGTAGCTCGTGTTTCAACCTGCCCTCATATTTTCGGCATCTCCACTCCTCAGTAACAGTAGGCGAGTAGAACCTGGCCAAATACTCAAACTTGTCTGTGTATGCCTGCACAGTCAGGTTCCCCTGCTGGAATGTGAGGAACTCCGCCTCTCTCTCGTGCCTGGCACTGTCTGGAAAATACTTCTCCAAAAATCTCGCCTTGAAAGACGTCTAGGTAACCTCCTCATCCCGGGTCTGCATGAGCTGCTGCATGCCTGCCCACCAGTATTTCGCGTCAGCTATCAAAAGGAAAGAGACGAATGAAAGCTTCTGAGCATCTGTGCAATCGATCACCCGGTAAATTTTCTCACAATCTTTAAGCCAAGCATCGGCTTCATCTAGAAAAGATTTCCCGCAAATTTTGACGGTTTATGTCTCATAAAGTCCTTCATCGACACCGGGCGTGTGGGTGCTACCACGGCTCGAGGTTGCGTTGCAATGGGCTGCATCGCATCTACCATCCGATGTATTGCCTGCGCGATCTCATCAGCCCCAACATTATTCCTCCTCCTCCTATTTGCCATAGCTTGAGCACGCCACACATAACTGTTCACATCAAACAACTTTGGTTAAGACTTCATACTAAAAGTTAGATAACAAACAATGGTCAAAATGATCTCACAAGCACACAAGGTAAGCTCACTCCCCACAGACCCCAAAAAATCATTTTGAAAACAAAGCTCTGATACCAAATGTAACATCCCGTCAAGATATTACGAATTTAATAAAATAAAATAAAGAATTAATTACACAATAATTAAAAATACCTCATTTCCCAAAACACAGGGAAATTTAAAACTTTTATCATTGTATAATAAAACATCGTCTCATAGCTTATAAAGTGAAATAATGTTCCAGAGTCTCTCAAAAGTTTACATATCATTTAAAAATCCAAAACTAAGAAAACATAGTAATAAAAGTCCCATGATCATCCCCTCTCCGCAGTTAAGCCTCACCAGCTCCACCTGCATCATCACCTGCTCACGTGTACCGCGTACACGATCATCGCCAAACACAGGCAGATAGGGTGAGCTAACAGATAAAAGAATATATCAATAAAACAATCTCTCCCTTTATACCGCATGGCCATAACCATTTATAAGATCCCTTCATTTTCCACAAAACATTACTCCATTTCCATCACATGGCCACCACTATGTACACCGATGCACCTTGGGAAAGACTCGTTACCTTTAACCCCCCCTCCCACATGGCCACCACCATGTATAGTAAAAGTACATCAAGGAAACTCGTTCCAGTCCTTTCACATTCCCACCACCATGTTAGCATTGGTCTACATCTTCTCTTAAGTATCTCAATGTGCCTTGCTGCCACACCTATCCGCCACAACCGATAGAGCACTTGCTGAAACCATGCTACGGATCACACACCGTAACGCCAGGTGGAGTTCCCAAGTACGAACAGAGTACGTAACGTTTTGGGCCCGAATCCAAGGATACGTTCTGGGCTACAACCCATGGAACACCAGCAAGCTCACCATTAGGATTACCTTAGAAGCCTTATAAACCATGCCTTACAATTTCTATCCCCTTCCATCATTACAACAATAACTCAGGCCTTGAACGCTCAATAACACCATTGCTCACTTAGGCCAAAAGCCTTTGTTACGCCAGTCCAGCCTATCTCGCTTAAGCTAGATCCACTAGTTTGGGCGAGCCTCTAGAAGCTCTGCAGTACACGTACTCTCTCTTAAATGAGCTCACCCTCGCTTGGGTAAGACCCTCGCTCGCCCAGAATCCTAAATCATCTCGTCCAAGCGACGAGTTCAACCAAATAGCACAAACCACCCTCGAAATCTTGCCTAGGCGAGAGACTCTCGCCTGAGCGAGATGTCCCCACTAGCACCCTTCAACGTGCTCGTATCCTCGCCTGAGCGAGGCACACTCGCCTAAGCGAGATAACCTGTAGCTCAGGACCAGACTCCCTCGCCTGCGCGAGATGATCGCGTAACACAAGGATTTTGTCTCTGCCAATCTCACCTAGGCGAGCCTCGCTCGCTTGAGCGAGAATTGTAGAATGGCTCCCTGTTTAAGCACGCAACCAGTAGTAACCATGCCCAAAAACTCATGCCAAATCATGTCATTCATTTGGAAAATAATGCATGCACATATGAACACAATGTTGACATAATGGAGACTCCAACAACCAAAGTTTTGCACAATTACCCTTACACAGTACATTATCTCATTATAATCACATAATTAGGTATGAATTCGTATAAAACAGTACCTAAACACCCCAAACCCCAATTCATCTCAGATACAGTGCAAAATCTATAGCATATACACATAAAAATCATGCAAAATTATCAAAGGCATGCAATTTCGGGTTCAGCTCCCCTAACCTGAAATTTCCCCGCTTAAAACTTGAAATTGAAAGATTCCTTTGATCTCCAAGGACTGACCGTATCACCACTTATGTTTCTCCTCTCTACTTCACTCCCAATTCTCTTTTTACTCTCAAATTTCGTCCTCCCTCTAAAGCTCTCAGAAAAATAGCCTTCCAAACCTTATTTTCTTCTCAAAAGTTGCCTTTTATAAGTCTTAATACTTGGTTAATGAAAAAAAAAACGAGAATGTGATTAAATTTTTGGTTTTATTGCTATTCAAGGGCCATTACTTGATTATTTCTCAGCCCTTTAGCTACCCCCTTTCTGCTAGGTCTTCACCACCCTTTCCTATTCAGCCCACAACTAATCTTTTAACAAAAAGAGTTAAAATTTGAAATACCAAGGTTCGAACCCATGACCTTTCCAATGTCAAATCAAAGCTAAACCACCAGGCCAACTTATGTTTCTTGCTAACACACACAATTCAAGCATTATCTCATACGAAATGTGGCCCAACATATCATTAAAACAATAATAACAAAAACACACACAATTGGCATACATAGGACTCAAACCCAAGTCCTCCCACACAATCAAAGTACTCTCAACCATTTGAGCTAGTACTTTTCCACGTCATACCCATTAGAATTTAATATCATAAATAACTACCTTTCCGCTTTTATTAATTATTTATTTATTTAATTAATTAAATTTTGTGGATCTTACATCCCCTAATTCTCTTCAATTTCGAATTTTGGGAGCTTCATTCTTGCCAAACCAAATTAAGGTCTCATTCTTACTGTGTGAACCTGTAATTCCAGTTTCCTGAGTTGCGAATTTAGGTGCCTCACTATGGGAAATCATCTTTGCTAGTGGTGATCATTGAGCTAAGGGAAGCTAACCTCTTTGCTAAATTTTCGTATAGAAATTGTCCTTGAGTACTTGGATTGCATGATTTTGTGTTTGACTAGGTTTGGATTAATTATTGGTGTTGAATTGGGATTCTAGTAAGAATTACGTAGCTTTGCATGTGAAATGGATTGGAATTCTGATGAGCTCGCCCAGGCAAGTAGGTCTCGCCTGAGCGAAATTATCAAAAATGTACCCCTGTCAATGCACGAGCTCTCACCTAGGCGAGCTGGTCTTGCTTGAGCGAGAGTCGCTCTCATCTAAGCGAAACAGCTTAACCTGAGCGAGAATTCGCTCAATTTTGGAGTTGCTCTCTGTTTGGGGCCTCGCTTAGGCGAGAATGATCCGCCTAAGCGAGATAACCCTCTAGCTTAGGTGAGATCCTCTAACTTGAGCGAGTACCACTGCAGAGTTGTGTTTATTTTCTCTGATTTAAGTGAATGAAGCATTATTAAATGAAACAATGTGATATTTGTTCATGCTATGCTTGGATTATTGCGATTGGTAAAATATATATACATATATATGGTGAAATTGCATGGAATTGGATTATGAGAAGATGTGGTTAAATTAGGATTTCAAGGGCAATTCTAAAAGGAAGGTCCTAGTGAATGTAAGGACATAAGGACTCAGTTTTGGTGGTATCCTCACACTCCAATAACCATTAAGACTCATGTAGAGTATAATGGACTATGTCGAGAGGAGTAGTAGGAGGTCCTAGTGTATGGACTCGATCAGTCATAGACGCGAAAGGGACTTACCCTAAGAGTGGTTGGGTGATAACCCCTTATGCCCAAACTCAGCAGGTTTTGGAAACATCACAGGTGAAGCCACCAAGAGCTCCAATGTCTCTTACATAATCTGGATATTGAGTCTAGAGTCATGTATATGTGTTGTGGTTGTGGTGGCTTGAATAATTTTGATAAATGTGATAAGCCCTTGATTGATGTCTATTTAATGAGTTGCAAGATTTCTCTTAATTAAGTTAGCTTACCCTTCTTGCATATGTTTGTTCTTTTTGTGTCTTTTCTCTTTTGCAATGATCGCCTACAATTGGTGTGAGCAGATAAAAGTGCATGTGAAGACCTACCCCTCTTGGATAGGAGTTGATTTGTGGCATGAGCGATTCCAACAGTAGTATTTACTCCATGTTTGGCTTAGACGTCGGGTGTTTTGTAACCCTTTCTTAGTGTAGGTTGTGATTATATACAGTGCATGTATGGTTATTTTTGGATGACTGTATTGATACTTTATATCAGCCTATTCCTACCATCTTCTTTGAATTATCATAATATAATGTTTCGTTTGGTAGTTTAAAAACTATTAAAACGGGATGCTACATTTTTTGTATTAGAGCAGTGGTTCCTTTAGGATTTGTAGGTGTGAGCTTGCTTAGTTTCTATTGTGTGTTTCTCGTAGTGTCTTGGCATAGTTGTTGTATTTGTTAGCTAAACTAATGGTTCCTTTCTTTGTGTGGTCAGAGCTATGACACTTATGCCTCCTCCTCCTCCTCTTTCAAACCCAGATAATCCTCATTTGGTGGGAGCAATTGAGGCAATGATTGCAGCCATGCAACACTAAAATGCTAACATGGTGAATCAATAAAACCTAGCCTTGCAACAGATGAAGTCTGCAAGACTAGCAGTAAAGGCGACTCAGCAGAGGCACTTGGAAGCCTTGCATAAGCTAAGAGAAAATCGTTCAACAGCCGGTTCTTCCCAAGCTCCACTACCACGAGTGCAAGAATGGAGTTTGAAGGATTTCCTACAGCATCATCCATCCCGTTTTAATGGCAAGACTAGCCCGGATGGAGCTTATCAGTGGATGCATGATATGGAACGAATCTATGATGCAAAGAGATGCCCTGTACATAACAGATTAGCATACACTGAGTACTTTCTTGCTGGAGAGGCCGTGCATTGGTGGTCCAGTATGAAGATGATGTTGGAAGATAACAGGGAACCCATCACTTGGGAGCTATTTAAGAAAAAGTTATATGCTGAGTACTTCCTAGATAGTGTGAGGTATGCAAAGGAGGTTGAGTTCTTGCAACTGATGCAAGGAGACATGTCAGTGTCAGAATATGTTGAAAAGTTTAAACACCTAGGCAGATTTCACACCTTGAAGATGCCTGAGGACTGACAGTGTAAGAAATTCAAGAATAGGCTGAGAGGTGATCTCAAACTCATGGTGGCTCAACTCTCTATCAAGGAATTCCCTTCCTTGGTGGAGAATGAAAGAGTGATAGAGAAGCTTAAGGTTGAGGTTGAAGCTCAACAGCGATCTCAACAGAAGGTGGGAGGACCATCTGGGTCTACGAGCAAACATGACGATAGGAGGAAGCCATACCCTAAGCCTCAGCCTTAGGGGCCTAGGAGGTTCTCACATCAGCCGCAGTAATCTCAGCCTTCTAGGCCACAATGTTTTCATTATGGAGGGCCCCATCTAAAGAGCGCTTGCCCCCAACTTGTTGGCAGGAGGACATGTCCTAGATGTGGCCAGGAGGGCCACTTCATCAAGGATTACCCCGCTGGTAGGAGTACAGTGTCAAGGCCTCTAGCACAGCCTCAGCCACATCAGATCAGAGGAGGTGCAAGACCTTAGGTGGCTGTTCGGGTGAACGCCATGACGGGTGTAGAGGCGGCCGGATCAGGTAGTCTCATCATCGAGTCTTGTGTGATTTCTTCTAGGTTAGTTAGAACCTCAATAGTGTGTACTAGGTGTTTGATTGAGGTTGAGGGACACAAGTATAGGGTAAACCTTATCTGTTTACCTCTAGATGGGTTAGATATAATCTTGGGAATGGATTGGCTATCTGCCAATCGCATTCTCATTGATTGCAACGAGAAAAAAGTGTTGTTTCCTAACTTGGAAGATGAAGATCTGTTGATGTCCTCATAGCAAGTGGATAAAGCAATGAAGGAAGGATCTCAATGTTTCTTAATTCTGACTCAACTATCTATTGAGACTGGAGGCAGAAATATTGAAACACTTGTGGTAAGGGACTTCTCATATGTGTTCCTTGAGGACGTGCCTGGCTTACCCCCTTCTGGGGAGATAGAGTTCTCCATTGATCTGGTGTCGGAAGCAGGGCCAGTGTCTATAACACCCTACCGAATGGCTCTTGTTGAACTAGTTGAGCTGAAGAAACAGATCGAAGAGCTGCTAGAAAAATAGTTTATCAGACTGAGCGTGTCACCCTAGGGAGCACCAATGTTACTGGTTAAAAAGAAAGACGACAGTTCTAGGCTCTGTATGGATTACAGGCAGCTGAATAAGTTAACCATAAAAAACAAGTACCCCCTGCCAAGGATAGATGACTTGATGGATCAGTTACACGGTGTTGTAGTGTTTTCCAAGATTGATTTGAGATCAAGATACCATCATATTGAGTCAAGTCTAATGATGTGCAGAAGACTGTTTTTAGGTCCAAATACAAGCATTATGAGTATGTAGTAATGCCTTTTGGTGTGACTAACACCCCGCCTTGTTCATGGACTACATGAACAGAATCTCCAGGCCATTCCTAAACAAGTTCATGGTGGTTTTCATCGACGACATCTTGATATACTCTCGAACTCATGAAGAGTATGCAAAGCATTTGAAAACAATTTTGAGCATCTTGAGGGGGAAGTAGTTGTATGCGAAGCTGTCAAAGTGTGAGTTCTAGATGACCTCAGTCTAGTTCTTAGGGCATATGATCTCAACTCAAGGCATATTTGTGGATCTATCTAAGGTGGAAGCTGTGTTAAAGTGGGAGCGTCCTAAGTTAGTGACTGAGATAAAAAGCTTTGTGGGACTGGCTGGCTACTATAGGATGTTCATTGAGGGATTCTCTAAGATAGCGGCACCCTTGACATAGCTAACTTGTAAGGATCAATCTTTTGCTTGGACCGACCAGTGTGAAGAGAGCTTCCTATATTTGAAGCAAAAGTTGACTAGCGCCCCAGTGTTGGTGATTCCTGATACCAGTAGACCCTTTGAGGTTTACTATGATGCCTCCCATAAGGGATTGGGATGTGTTCTGATGCAAGATCAAAGAGTGGTTGCATACGCCTCAAGGTAGTTGAAGAATCATGAGAAGAACTACCCCCACACACAACTTGGAGTTAGCAGTTGTGGTGTTTGCACTGAAGATCTAGAGACACTATCTATATGGTGCACAATTCCAAGTTTTCAGCGACCATAAGAGCCTGAAGTACATGTTTGACCAGAAAGAGTTAAACATGAGACAGAGACAATGGATGGAGTTCTTGAAAGACTTTGACTTCGAGTTGTTGTATCATCGGGGAAAGGCGAATGTGGTGGTTGACGGCTTAAGTAGAAAAGCAATTCACGCATCTCATATGATGGTCAAGGAGTTAGACTTGGTGGAATAGTTTAGAGACATACGGTTATAGGTGGTTTTAGATGAGGGTGTCATTAGATGCAGTCATCTAACCGTGTTTAGTGATTTCCTTGTCCTCATAAAGGAAAGGCAACTATCTGACCCCAAGCTGCAGAGGATAGTGGCATTGCTTGGCACCGAGAAAGCCAAAGACTTCATGATAGGAGGTGATTGGGTGTTAAGGTTCAGAGACAGGGTTTGCATACCTAAAGACTTAGAGGTGAAAGGTATGATTCTTGAGAAAGGACACAAAAGCCATTTTAGAATGCACCCAGACATGACTAAAATGTATCATGATCTGAAGGAGTCTTTCTGGTGGTTGAGCATGAAACAGGATGTTGCTCGGTATGTGTCGTCGTGCTTGACCTGTGAGAAGGCTAAGACAGAGCATCAGAGACCTGGAGGGATGCTACAGTAGTTGGAGATACCAGAGTGGAAATGGGATAGCATCGCTATGAATTTTGTTACCCATTTGCCACAGACCGTGAGGAGCCACGATGCCATATGGGTTATAGTAGACTGTCTGACCAAGAGTGCCCACTTTTTAGCAGTGAATCTGAGGATGTCCATGGCGAAGCTGGCGTAGTTGTATATCAGTGAGATCGTGAGGTTGCATGGAGTGTCGTCAAGCATAGTCTCTAATAGAGATTCATGATTCACCTCCTTTCTGGCAGACGCTGCAGGGTGCCTTGGGTAGTAGATTGACTATGAGCTCAGCTTATCACCCCCAAACTGATGGTCAGTCCGAGAGGACAATCCAGTCTCTTGAGGATCTCTTGCGAACGTGCGTGCTTGATCATCTAGGTGCTTGGGATGAGGTCTTGCCTTTGGTGGAGTTTACATATAATAACAGCTTTCATGCAAGCATTGGCATGGCGCCATATGAGGCCCCCTATGGCAAGAGATGCAGGACACCATTGTGTTGGTACTAGAATAGGGAATCAGTGGTGGTGGGACCAGAGCTGCTGAGGCAGACTACTGAGAAGGTCAAGCTCATACAAGAAAGAATGAAAGCATTCCGGAGTAGATAGAAATCTTATGCTGATCAGCGGAGAAGACCCTTGGAGTTTGCACCTGGGGACCATGTCTTCTTGAGAATTACCCCGACTACTGGTGTGGGAAGGGCAATTCGCTCGAGGAAGTTGTCTCCTAAGTTCATTGGCCCCTATCAGATTCTGAGAAGAATTGGACCAGTGGCTTATGAGATCGCCCTGCCTCCTCAATTGGCCAACCTCCACTCGGTGTTTCACGTTTCATAGTTAAGAAAGTATGTGCCTAACCCCTCTCATGTGCTTGAGGTGGAAGACTTGCAGATTAGAGGAGATCTTTCAGTGGAGGTTCAGCCTGTTGGTCTTGGTGATATCCAGGCAAGATAGTTCAGGGGGAAGTCCATCAATCTAGTGCAAGTCATCTAGGACAAGAGAACGGGTGATTCCACTTGGAAATTAGAAGAAGTGAGAAAGTCATATCCACACCTGTTCTCTGGTAAGTCTCAAATTTTTGGGTCAAAAATTTTTGTAGTTGGGCAGAATGTGATACCCCCTTTTATTTTTCCCCTTCTCTTCTCATTCCATACACAAAACCACTCCCAGGCTCAACATCCTTCCTCTTCTCTCTTCACTAATCTCCCTCACTTTCTCAAACCAGAGGACTACAACCTCCATTCTGACCTATCTTTCCTTCCTGTTGCAGCAAGCAAGTCAGAAAAATCAGCACAGTACTATCCTCCCTAGCTAAGCCTCCTTTCCATCCGCGTAAGACAGATTTTGTCCCCCAATTCTTTTCAATTTCGAATTTTGGGAACTTCATTCTTGCTAAACCAAATTAAGGTCTCATTCTTACAGTGTGAACTTGTAATTCCAATTTCCTGAGTTGCAAATTTAGGTGCCTCACTATGGGAAATCATTTTTGCTAGTGGTGATCATTGAGGTAAGGGAAGCTAACCTCTTTGCTAAATTTTCGTATAGAAATTGTCCTTGAGTACTTGGATTGCATGATTTTGTGTTTGATTGAGGTTTGGATTAATTATTGGTGTTGAATTAGGATTCTGGTAAGAATTACGTAGCTTTGCATGTGAAATAGATTGGAATTCTGATGAGCTCGCTCAGGCGAGAAATGTACCCTTGCCACTGCGCGAGCGCTCGCCTAAGCGAGCTGGTCTCACTTGAGCGAGAGTCACTCTTGTATAAGTGAAACAACTTAGCCTGAGCGAGAGTTCGCTCAGTTTTGGAGTTGCTTTATGTTTAGGGCCTCGCTCAGGCGAGAGTGACTCGCCTAAGCGAGATAACCCTCTAGCTTAAGCGAGATCCTCTAGCTTGAGCGAGTACCACTACAGAGTTGTGTTTATTTTCTCTGATTTAAGTGAATGAAGCGTTATTAAATGAAACAATGTGATATTTGTTCATGCTATGCTTGGATTTATGTGACTGGTAAAATATATATATATATATATATACATTGATATATGGTGAAATTGCATGGAATTGGATGAGTCCATCTTCAAGAGTAAGGAAGCCAAGGAGAAGCCATGCGAAATTGATGAGGCTTCCATGGAAAAGGATGAAGGTGCGGATGCTAGAAGATGAGAGGAGAAATGATGTGGCAATGGTGTTTGGAGAAGCTCTCAAGTGAGGTTGGGCCAACACTTAAGGAAGGGGGCTAGAGGAAACCAAGAAAGAGAACTTTATCCTAAGTTGATTCACAAAAAGAGAGGTGTTTGAAGTCATCTCAACAGAGTTTCTCTACTATATTCATGAATGAAAGTGCAAGGGTCCTAAGCTCTCTATTTATAGTAGAAAAAGATAGCCAAGTGGTATAGAAAAATGGATCTAGAATGTGGTATTTGGAGCCAAAAAGAGAGCATGAGGCAAGTGTGACTTGTCACCTAAGCAAGTCACAAGGAACTTGCTTCTAGGCGCATAAGAGAAGCTTGGTGACCAAGCTTTGAGCAAGAAGGATCTAGATCCTCTTGAAATGCGCTCTCCCTCTTGTTGGGCTAATTTCAAGCCCAACTCTTCTTTGGTCCAATTCTCTTCAAGGCCCAAAAACCCTCCAAGGCCCAATACATGGCCCAAACAAAACCCTATTCTATAAAGTCCAAAATACAAGGCCCCAAAAAAACCCTATTCTAATATTTACAAACAAAGAGTCCTAGGCTAGGTCTTCACATCTTCCTTGGCCCATGTGAAGTTCATCTTGGGCCTTGTATGTGCATTGGAGGCCCATTCCCCTTGTATCCTCCTAGCCATGACTCTTGTTGTAGGTCCCTTGGTTAGAGGCATCTCTTCATCCCCTCCCTCTTGAGAAGGATTTGTCCTCAAATCTATAATTTCTACCTCGTCATTTGTACCACCTACAAAAGGTATTAAATCAGCAACATTAAAGGTGGCATGTACATCATATTCCTCAGGCAACTCTAGCCTATATGCATTATCATTGACTCTTTTCAGCACTTTAAAGGGGCCATCACCTCTAGGGCTAAGTTAGACTTCCTTTTCTTAGGAAGTCTATCTTTTCTGAGGTGTATCCACACTGATGAGTCCATCTTCAAGAGTAAAGAAGCCAAGGAGAAGCCATGCGGAATTGATGAGGCTTCCATGGAGAAGGATGAAGGTGTGGAAGCTAGAAGATGAAGGGAGAAACGATGCGGTAATGGTGTTTGGAGAAGCTCTCAAGTGAGGTTGGGCCAACACTCAAGGAAGGGGGCTAGAGGAAACCAAGAAGGAGAACTCTAGCCTAAGTTGATTCATAAAAAGAGAGGAGTCTGGAGTCATCTCAACAGAATTTCTCTACTATATTCATGAATGAAAATACAAGGGTCCTAAACTCTCTATTTATAGGCTAAAATGAGACCAAGGAGTCTCCAAAAAGTGGAGGGAAAAATGAGTCTAGAAAGTTGAATTTTGGAGCCAAAAAGGAGCATGTGGGAGGTGTGACTTGCCACCTAAGCAAGTCACACTTGTCTTGCCATGGGAAGCTAACTCTCATCCTTGGAGAGCAAGTTTGAGAAGCTTCTAGGCTTTTCTAGAGTAGACACACTACTCTTGGCCCATTTGACCCAATTCCCCTTTTTGGTCCAAAATTACTTCTAAAGTCCAATTTCCTCTAAAGCCAAATACATGGCCCAAAGAAAACCCTATTCTACTAGGCCTAAAATACAAAGCCCAAAATAAAATCCTATTCTAGTATTTACAAGCAAAGTGTCCTAGGCTAGGTCTTCACATCTTCCTTGGCCCATGTGAAGTTCATCTTAGGCCTTGCATGCGCATTTAAGGCCCATTCCTCTTGTATTCTACTAGCCATAAAAAGAATCAAGACAATTAAAGATAGCACAAAAGAATGGCCTAATAAAAGTATAAGGCCCAAAATGATTATTTATTTAATGACAAAGAAAAACTAAATGGGTCAGGCAATTGGCCCAAGCTGAAAAGCCCTATAAGGTGATATTCATCACACACCCAATCCCCTTCGTCAAAAATCATTTCCCTCTTCCCCTTATTGTTGTACTTAGCATACCTCTCTTTGTTGCTGGATTTGTCTTTTAATCCTCTCATGCATTTTCTTAACAAAATTAGATTTTGCCACCCCTTCTTTATGAATGAAATCAAAAGATGTAGGAAGTGGTAACAAATCCATAGGAGTGAGAGGATTAAAGGCATAAACAGCTTCAAATGGAGAGATCTTAGTAGTCCTATGAACTACTCTATTGTAGGCAAACTCAATATGGGGAAGGTATTCATCCCAAGATGTGTGGTTTCCTTTCAAAATTGCCCTTAGAATAGTAGACATAGATCTATTAACAACTTCAGTTTGCCCATCAGTTTGTGGGTGACATGAAGTAGAGAAATTAAGTTTAGTTCATAGCCTTGACCAAAGAGTTTTCCAAAAATGGCTAAGGAACTTAGTATCTCTATCAGAAACTATGGAGCGGGGTATACCATGAAGCTTACCCACATCTCTAAAGAAAAGCCTAGCAATGTTGCTAGCATCATCCACTTTGTGGCAGGGTATAAAGTGTGTCATTTTGCTAAAACGATCTACCACCACAAAAATGGAATCAAAACCCCTTTGTGTTCT
>Ga0214544_1002756_pt1 | contig 36742 bp, 18 predicted proteins | sample CNSS3metaG_FD_160074 | JGI IMG/M metagenome (GOLD analysis project Ga0214544, IMG submission 160074) | Root nodule microbial communities from cowpea collected in UCLA plant growth center, Los Angeles, California, USA - CNSS3 | ecosystem: Host-associated > Plants > Roots > Nodule | place: USA...
TCCGTACATTTTATTTTATTTTTTATAAATATACTTTTATTTTGTTATTTTGTTTATTAAATTAATAACATTACAATATCATCAATTATTAATATAATTCAAAAAATGCGTACACACAGGCGCTATCATAGCGCCTGTGTTTACACTAGTTATAAATAATGTAAATTATATTTGTCAGTTTAATTTGGAAATATTGATAGAAGAAAAACATTTGTTATAAGTATTTCGGGAAAACCTTACTTGTTTAAGACTTGAAATTAGTAATCATTTAAAAAACACGTTATTTTATAACCGACTTCTATAATTAACTTCCTAAATTCCTCATGACAGTTAAATTTTAACGTAGACATATATAAATCAATATTGATAAAATTATATTAAATTAAAATATGGTTTTTAAAAATTGAGATGAAATCATTTTTCAGGATTATTTAAATAAAATTAAGTAATAATTTTACATTATAAAATTATGTTAAATTGAAATGTAATTGTTGAGAATTAATATAAAATTTAATGGAATTAGTTTTGTTGTAAATTTTTATATATTGATGAAAATAATTTAAATGAAATTGTTTATATTGAAATTTGATAACAATTTTTTATGGACATGTTTTAAGTTTCTATAAATTTTAGAATTTTTAATTGAGTTTATGATAAATTTGTGTGGTCTCTTAAGTAATTTAATTTTTTAATTGAATTGTCATTGTTAATTTATTTATGATAATAGGATGATGTTGTTATTAATTGATTAAGTCACCATGTTAAGTTGTTACCACATATCATATTTTTATAAATTTATAATTTTATATTTTTTAATTTTTTAATTTATATTTTCTAATTTTAATATTTTAATTTAAAATTGTATAATTATAAAATTATGATTTTGTGAAATATAAAATTATAATATATTTTCAAATTTTATTAATAAAAGTGTGATTTTTTTGTTGTATTTTAGTTAAAAACGGATGTCACTTTAAGTTAGAAAATTTAATTGTTAAATTTTTTGAACTACGTTTCTGTTTATAATAATCATGATACAGATGGAATAACATCTTTTATCTTGTAGATCTATTAATATAAAACAAAATATAAAGTCTTTTAATTTTTTTAATATATAATTGTTTTATATAATATTTTATAATTTATCGATATTTGTTCTAATTATCTATTATTATTAATCAGATTCAAAATGATTTTAAAAGTCTTATATTATCGTAACTCACTTTTGAGCTACATTTTGGTTACATGTAGTTACTCTTTTGAGCTACATTTTGGTTATAAAGTTGTAAGTTGTTAACCAATTAATTTTTTGTTTTCCAAAATTTTTAAAAAATTGTTTCAGTTAGTTTTGTTTTTTAAATTATAAATGGCGATATATGTTAATTTGTGATTTTTTGTTAATGTTTTCTAATTTTTAGAAAGAAGATTGTTTTTTTTAATTACCTTTTTTAGAATAATTTGTTTTACATGTGTGATATTGTGTCTATTTTTTCTTATTTCAATTTAATTTTGTATATGTTTTTTTATTTAATTTAGTTTTTTTTTTAAATAATAATATTATTTGTCTTAAATTTGAGATCAAATTTATTATTTATATAAATTTTATATTGATAATTCTTTTTTAAAAATGATTTTTCAATATATTACAATAATGTATATAATTAATATATGTTTTGTTAATCGTGATTTTTTAATAAATTTGAATCTAAAAAATATGTTATACACAATTTATACTTAATTGTTTTTCATCTTATAAAAAAATATTGATTAACAAAACATGGATTAATAATATAAAATAATTTAATATGTTAAAGTCCATGTTCTATTAAAAATTATTAGTATAACATTTATATTGATAATAAATTTAGTCTTAATTTTGATAAGGATAATATATTTTCAATAAAACAATAATTAAATGGAATAAAAGAGACATATATAAAAATTAAATTGAAATAAAAAATAGTTACACTTGAGATATTATCCTGCCATGTGGACAACAAAAAATTTTGAAAAAGATAAAAAAATCACACCAAACAGTTATAATTTCTTTTTTAATTTAATTGAGATGTTTTTTCAAAAGTTAACGGATATTAATTTATAACTTTCCCAACTAAGGATAAAGGAGTAATTAAATTTCACTTCAAATGCACAAAGTGAACTCTCTGACAGGTTATTCTATATATTGGTGAGGCAAAAAAGACATAAAAGGTATAAAATATATCCAAAATTTGTTTTATAGCCAAAGAGAAAACAATCAGGAGTTTTCTAATTAATGAATCATGAATAAACAATATTAAAAAATAACCTCAATTTTAGGTTAAGAAGTTAAATATGTTTTTATTGCCTAAATTTGAATTTTATTTGAAAATAGTTTTTTATCTAATATTTTAATACATTTTTGTCTTTGAACTTAAAAACTTAATATAATATATTTTTTACGTGTCAAACTACGTTATAGACTATATCTGATATTTGAATTAGGATATGTCAAACGATGTAAACAACTCAAACGCTAGCCCGAAACATATTTTACACATCAAAAACATTTATCACAATTAGGTTACAAGTATTATATCCATTCATTTTTCAAATTTAAAAACCAAATTGTATCAAAGTTGAAAACATAAACAAATTTCAATCTCACGTTAAAGTCTCAAGAATAAAAATATATTTAACCTAAACTAAAATTAAATTATGAAAAAAAATTGTGAGATTTTCATAATTATATGTTAATTAATTTCTTATTTTCATGTAATACTATACTTCAACTTACATTTACACTCTAACAAACTTTTTTAGTGTATGTTGCTTTTTTATTAATATATTCTATTTGAGCATAAAGATTCTCTTAATTTTGCTAGTATCAACTTTTGTAACAATACTATTTATTTTAGCAATTTGAGGAAAATATAATAATTAAGAGACATTTGTCGATTGATTTGTGAACTAAATATTAGTATACATCCATATTGTAGGCTCATTTACTTGTGATACATAGAGTTAGTTTTGTGTGTACTTTATAACACATCCACTGGAACACTTTATAGACAATCAATAATACACAATCCCATTTTTTCATGTATTTCTTTGTTTTCAACATGGTATTCGAGTCTGGTTTCGATCCAAGGACTTGTGAGTTATGTTATAATAAATTTTCTTCGTGAAAAGTCTATGATGGGTTATGTTTTAGGTGTTAAGACAAAACCGGTTAACACTAAAGTTGATAATTATACTACTTCTCCATAAATGAAACGAGTTAAATCAATAATACTAATAATAGACAAAATAATTTGAAATTCTTTTAATGCAAATATGTTTATTTGAGTTATTGTCACACTCAAATTCTAATAACAATTTCACATTTAATATCCATTTTTTTTCATAATTGTATACTTAAAGACAAAATTTCTCACGCGATTTTGAATTTGTGAATATTTAAAATATTTTGTAAGTAAATTAAATTCAAAGAAAACTTAGGATAACATTATCTTTCCAAAGTTTGTATCTCGTCTTCCTATATTGTCTTAAGTTCATGACAAATACAAAAGAGTTATACACTAAGATCAGTTATAAAATCATAAAAAACTAACTACCTTCTAAACATGAACGAATCTTATTTTAGATAAACAAAGTAATAGGATATTACAATCTATTTGTCTACTTACAAGGGCAATTATGTCATCATAAGTCTGATAAAATTTTAATGTCGTTCTTTATTTCTTTAATTATCTCGTTCCTTCGATCACAAATGTTGGTGGACGCCTACCTCCGAAATAATTTTTTTTTTTATAGGATGGTGATGAATTTTTATCTTAAAAATAAATATGACATGATCTCATTCCATCCCACCTTGACCATCCTTAGTCTCATCTTCTCTTATTATAATAATTCGTTTTACATAATTTAATATGATACATTAATTATCTTAATTATTTATATCCAAGGGTGTAGTTTAGTTGTTCAAATGTCATTGAACAATTAACTTAGCTATTTTTTTTTTTTTGTAGTTTTGGTTGTAAGATGAACTATGTATCTCAACAATCCCATGATCAATTGTTCTTTTAAAAGTTAAACCTACCACTTTAATTTTAATAGGTTAAAACATACATTTAATTATTATTTTCATTTGATTTTGTCAATTCAATCATTTTTTTTTCAATAATGTCCCAATTTTGGTTAATTTTGTTCATGTCATTTTTTCTAATAAAGCTTAAATAATTATTGACAAGTGAAAAGTGTATGTCTCATGTCAATTCATTTTTTTAATTAAAAAATGTCTACATATCAATTCATTTTTTAAATTAGAAAATGTTCATATGTCAAGCCAACATCGTGCCATGTGGTAGTAGTAATGCCACATGTCAGGATTAATGACACATGTCAGTACCACATGTTAGGTGTCGCATGTAAATGTCTTATATTTATTTTTTTTGTTCAATTCAATCACAATTTTTTCCCTTTTCAAATTGAGACAAAATTTAATTTGTATATAAATGTTCTATTGATTTTTACGTTTGACTATTTAATTGATTTTGACTTTAAAATAACATAAAATATTAAGTAGTTTATATGATTTTTAACCTCTTAAAATTTGAAATCAATGGTGTTAGTCCCCACATTTAAAATTTTCATTTTAAGTTTAACCTTAAATTGTGAATATTTTAATAAAAAATATATAACATTTATATAAAAATTAAATTTGGTCTCAATTTAGAAAAAAATAAAATTGCTCATTTTTTAAGAAAATTTAGATTGAATTGAAAAAAAAAATTATGAATACATGGAACCAAATTTAATATAAGACAGTGACACTAACACATGACATTCACACTAACAAATGTCACTGACCATGACACGTGGAACAACTAGTATCACGCGACACGATACTGACTTGACATGTAAACATATTTTTTAAATTAGAAAAACCAAAAACTAATATATATCATACAAAATTCATTGTCGTTTATTATTGAAATCACGTTTGTAAAAATGACTATGTTGAGTAAAATCGACACAAATTGAGACCTTATTAGAAGAAAAATTAAGATTGAATTGAAAAAACCAAACAATTTTTTTTATTATTTAAACCATTTCACTACTATATGTTAAATTCATAATTTACTACAAAGTCAAAATATATAATTTATAAGAAGGCACTATTTTTTTGTACTAAATAATCTAATCGTCAAAACATGTGGTTTAATAATAATGCAACCCATCCCATGTTTTATCACATGATTATTGATCAATTCCACCAAAATATTGCTATTTTGTTTATTTTGGCTTGGTCACAGAAAACATATAATTATTCTTGAATCAACCATACCATAAGACTTTTGTATATATAACATATATGTTCGAGGTTGCATGTTGATATAAATGTGTTCATTGAATGTGATTTGTGTATTTATGGTACTTTAATCTCATTTTGATATTGATTAAAAGAAACTACGATAAATAATGTGATCAAATGTGAATTTAAATTGCTCCATTGTCATTTTGTACTTTCAAGCATATATTGGATTGATTAAATTCATGGAAATGGTAAGTAAGATTATTTTCTGAAAAATAAGAAACAATAATAAAGAATGTAAAATGTGTATTTTAGGTGCTCTAAAAATGTCATTATGAAACATACATTTACGAATATCATATTCTACAACATAATTATTAGAGAGACATCTTAATTCTTCATACATATGATAGCAAACTTGATTATTTATGTGAGCATTCCACCAACTAAAATACTTAATATTATCATTTAAATATCCAATAATTTTTAAAAGAACATATATTCGCCATTAAAATTAACTTTAATAAACACAATTTAGAAAACAATAACATACACTAATAAATTTCTTATTTTTTATAGTTACACCTTACAAAAAGAAGAAAATTTAATTAGTCGAATGATATTTACTCTTGTTTCAATATGTCATATTGATATTCAATTGGAACTCAATTGACATCTTTTAAAAATAGATATTAACATGACACGTATTATAAAAATAGAAGAATGGATAACATATGATTAATTAAACACAAATTATCTATGAAACTTAAAATTGTTAAGGTTTTTCGTCCCCCATTTAAGAATTTAAGAATCATAAACTTAGGATATTGTTTTTCAAAATAGCATAAGCAAACACGATAACCCTTTCTCTCCCAATAATTTTCACCGAAGTGAACAAAGAAAAAACCTCTCTTCTTTACCCACTCTTCCCAAAACCTCACTCTCTCTTTCCAATGGCTTCCATCCCCACACTTTCTCCATCCTTACCCAAACTCTTCCCTCACTCCACACCTCATTCCAACTCCAACCACTGCACTCTTCCTCCAACCTCTCTCTTCGGCACCAGGATCACCCTCCAACGCGCCACCTCATCATCATGTTCCCTCCCCAATACCAATTGCCGTGCCACGTCAGCAACGGTGTCGTTTAGCCTCCCCTCCCCGTAAGTTTCTCTCTCTGCCAACGCCCCTGAAACCTTCCCACGCTGATGGGTCTCTCGAATTTCCTTCTGGGTCGTCTCGCACTGCTGAAAGTTTCCACCTTTTTTTTTGTTTGCAGGAAACCCCTTTCTGACGCGCCAGAGAAAACCCCAAAGTGAGTTTGTTGTTGTTGTTGTTGTTGCTGCTGCTGCTGCTGCTTTTGTTGGCGTTTACCAGTGTGGTAATTGGTTGTGTGTGTTTATGTGTGTTGAGGGTTGTGTTTGGTTCAGGTGGTCGGCGAGGGCTATAAAATCGTATGCAATGGCAGAATTGGAGGCGAGGAAGATCAAGTTTCCCAACACGGGAACCGAGGCTATTCTGATGGGGATTTTGGTTGAAGGTTTGTTGCAATTGGTGTTTTTCAATTTCAGTTATAGCCATGAAAACTAGTGCTTCTATCTTTGAATGCATTTTGTTTAGATAAATTTTGGCTCCTACAGCTGCAATTTTGGACCCCATAAACGTTTAATTGCACGTTTAGTTCACTGCTAATAAGTTGTCATATGTGTGTTAGCAATGTTATATCTTTAATGATAAGATTTGTTATCACACAAAAACAGAATAAACTCTCGCATATGTTATCACTGGAAACACTTCAGCATTTTCTTTTAGCAATGAGATGATATATTAATGTTAGACCAAAATTGTTGAATTTTTCGGAGTACCAAATGTGCTCTTAGTTTTTTGTTAGGACCAAGATTGCACATAGAAGAAACTACGGAGATAAACAAGCGGATTTAAGCCTAAATCTTTTCACACTTACATAGGTGACAAAAAATAAGATGGTAAAATGAAAATTAAGTTGTTTTTGTAAAGCTGTATTCAACTTTACAAGAGAGGTTAAGTGATTTTTTTTTATAAATGTTTAGTGCATAAGTTGATTTAACTTACAAGAGAATTTATTTTACTTCTTAATTTCTTTTTCTCTTTAGTGCTTATGAAGAAAGTTAAGCATTGTGTTGCATGGGTATCAGTAAAGATGCAAATTATCTTTTTTGAATAGTCATTGGGGGTTAGAATTTATTTTTCTGTTTTATCCTTCCAAATGAGTTATGGGTTCAACAATAATATATCTCTAGACATACTCAAGTTTTCATTGAAGATAATCATTTACTTGTGGCTTCTCCCTCTATGTTTCATATTCATGGTTGTCTGTCATTATAACTTCAGATGCTGTGAAACCTAAACCAAATTTGCCTTTCAAAGTTTGGCACTAGAATCTACTTCGTTTCTTGTAGTTGAAATAAGTTTGGCACTAGATCCTGCCATTTGAATTCCTAAAGGTATTTTGCCTTCTTGAGCACTTAATCAATTTAAATGTTGCTCTGGCTTTGTGCCTTTTGTATACCCTTATGATGCACGGATACAATACAAATATCCAATACATGTCGTATGACTATTCGTCTAATCTTAAAGAAGATAGGATACAATATGTTAGCATGTGTTCAAAGTATATATTTATGAAAATATACAATTCACAAAATCATTATTATATATAAACCAAATGTATATACAAATAGTGAGAGTGAGATTTGCTTCTACCAACATTGCATGTTTTTTAATAAAGTGGTAATTAAATATCAAATCCTGAATATGATTTCATGGAATAAATCACATAAGTTATATATTTTATGTATGTGTAACTCGAGAATTCATAACAAGGGATTATTAGCTGTACCAATAAGCAAAAGTTCTAACTTCTAAGTACTCTTTATATGTATATTAAGCACTCTTTTATTCTTAATTGCTGACACTTTACAGATACCTTAAACCTTGGCACCGATGCATTGGCCTGATGAATGTATTGGTCCATCATAATCATTTTTGTTTTTTCTTTCAGGAACAAGTAGAGCTGCTAAATTCTTAAGAGCTAATGGAATTACACTTTTCAAAGTACGTGAAGAAACTTTAAATCTACTTGGCAAATCTGACTTGTATTATTTCAGCCCTGAACATCCTCCTCTGACTGAACCAGCCCAGTTAGCCCTTGAATGGGCTATTCAGGAGAAACTGAAATCAGGTAAGCATGGTTTTTACAAATGATCATAAGCTAGATTCATTGTTCCATTTGGGATTTTCGTTTTTCAAACATTTCCATTTGTTAGTTACTTATTGCATGTAATGAATCCATTGGTGCATTTGCGTTGCCAAGTAGAATGAAGCTGTGCCTCTTTTGATATAGAAAGATGCTGAAATATGAAAATTAATTTTAAATGAATTTGCAAACTGTTTAGGGACTAAAAACATGATTAACCTTAATGGTTGTATAACTTTGTGCCTCATCCTTGTCCAGTTTTGCTTGCCTAATGTATCTACAATATGACCTTGTGATGTTGCATTTCTACAGTGTTGATCTTGCTCTCTTATGATCTCACTCAATTTCTTGTGTATTTACTGAAATTATGTTATAAAATGTAGGTGAAGGAGGAGAAATAAACGTGACACATATGCTTCTAGGAATTTGGTCACAAAAAGAATCAGCAGGTCAAATAATTTTGGCTTCTCTGGGTTTCGATGATGAAAAAGCCAAAGAACTTTCCAAAACAGTAAGTCTCCTTTTTTTTGCTTTGGCTGGCTAACACCTTAATGTGTTAATGTACAAATACGGTTTCTGTGTTTGCAGATTGATGGAGATGTTGATTTGAGTTTCAAAAGGCAAACATAAAAAATTTCTTGTTCTAATGGTTGTTTCCAAACACTGTGTTGTACTCCATTTTGGAGATGATGCATTTCTTATTCTTTTTTAATTCATACAAGTTTTGTTGAGGTCAATTTTTAAGCAGTGTGTGATGGTGGAAAGGCAATCACACACTGTATCATCTCTGCCTCGTAACTTTTCACCCTTTTTGACTTCACATTGTATCTCTGTACAATTTTCCTAACAGCGTTCGTTATGAAATTAAACTTGTAATGAACCCTCGAAGTATCTTATATAATCTGTGAAAAAAATCATTGATTTGTTTCATGCTTAGCCAACAAGAAAGTAATCAGATGAGGTTCAATGATCCTCATCGATATGACAGAGAAATGATAGAAAGCATAAATCACCCATACTTTGGATGTAAAATTTTCTATGTAGATGCACATAAAAATTGTTGTTGTTGGTTAATCAATGTTGCTTAACTAAATCTACCATAGGAGCAAGTGAAGTGATATTGCAATATAAACGTAGTTGTTTAAGGAAAACAAATATTTTGAACAAGTGATAATGCTTCAAGTATTAATCTATGATCGAGTATGAAATTTATGAAATAAAGTTAAATGTTTGTTATAACAACTTTGATTTTTTAGAATATTTAAATATGTGGTATTATATGGTTTACAAAAGTTAGGATAAATAATTTATAAATTATGGATGATATAAGATTCATTTGAAATTTGAGAAATCGAACAAGTAAACATGTCCCCTTTTTTGTAAAGAGAATTTAATTTTTAAATTAAGTCGAGATATTATTTGGTTCTCTTTAATTCTCAATTTGTGAAATTTTGATTTCTGGTTGAGCACATTACAAGCTTTTATTTTGTTAAACATGTCATTGCGCATGGTAATACTGTTATCATTTAACGGTTCAGATGATATCAGATGTAAGCAAATCAATCATATAAATGCGTACATATCAAATTTAAAACTAATATATACACTAATGTCTATGTCTAAATATAAAGAATTATTCATATAAATACACATATCAAATTTAAATCTAATATACATGTTAATATCTATATATAAGGAATTGTTATGAATTTAAATTTTAAATTGAGTAAAACTGAAGAAGTCATTTTAGTGATTTTCTCTCAAAAAATTCAATAATAATTTTCAGTCCTCACATATATATTCTAAATTTATCATTTAAATGAAAACTTTTCAAATTGAAATAATTTTTTCATCAATTTTACTGTTTTATTATATTTAATTTGTTTGTTTATATTTAATGATTTTTTCTTCAATTACTGTTTTTCTAGATTTAATTATTTTTAATCATAAAATTACTTATAAAATAAATAAAAATTATTAATAGAATTATATAAATTATTGATATTAAATTTTGTAATCATAATAATTTTATAATCATAATAATTTTGTTATTTTTTATTATCATAACCTCATTTTCATATGCATAATATAATAAATATTATTATCACTATTTATAAAAATAATTATGTTTTTTACTTACATTTCATAATTTATAATAATATATAAAAATATTTTTTTTACATTTTATAATTCTAATTTTATATTTTATAATATAATTATTTGTTAAATTTTTAAAAAATTAACTTGTTACTTTCATTCTTATAAAAATATTTATCTTTATCAAAAATTATTATTATTTTTTTCATTCATTTTATTTTATTTTTAATAAATATAAATTTATTTTATGTATAAACTTGAAAAGCATGTGTAATAATTATACAATGTCACTAATTTTCTTTTCTTGTTAAATTCTTCAAAACTATTTTCCAGCCAAACTCAAATTCTTTTTCCCTCGCCGCGGAGAGTGAACTACACAGACAGATATCAGAGCGAGGGGACACAGAAACACCAGTCCCGCCGAACCTAAACCCTAATCGAGGGTTTAAGCTCCAACATAACCCAATCCTTTTTCTCTTTAACAGTTTCTGTTCCGGATTTCAATCTCGCGCGTCTACTTCAACCATGAGTTTCGCGGCGTACAAGATGATGCAGTGGTCCACTGGAATCGAGAATTGCGCCGCCGGCTTCCTCACGCACTCACGAGCCGACTCCGTTCCGCTACAGACCGACGACCTAGACACCGAGTGGCCCTCCCGCCCCAGCCGCGTCGGCCCCCTCCCCAACCTCGTCGTCACCGCCGCCAACGTCCTCGAGGTCTACGCCGTACGCATCCAAGAGGACCAGCCGAACAAGGCCGCCGACCCTCGTCGCGGCACTCTCCTCGATGGAATCGAGGGAGCCTCCCTTGAGCTCGTGTGCCACTACAGGTTTCGCCTCTTTCCGCTTATCTGTTCTGGAGTTTGAATTGTGCTTAGATTAGTTCATTTTTGAGAAATTATAATTGGCGATTATTTCCTCGAGACCATACATTTTTAAGCTGTGTAGGGTAGTGGTGTGAATTTGCAGCGGCGACCAACCAACGAGGTTGCATTCCCGTCGAGAGAGGTGCTCACTTAAGTGTTTGTTCACTTGTTCTGGAGTCTGCATTCTGATTATATTAGTTTATTTAAAGAAATAGTAAAAATAGCGATTACTCAGAAATGATCTGGACTAGGCATTTGAGCTGTGGTAGTTGTATGGACTTGCTGGAATTTAGAATGTTTAGTGCCAATAGTGGCTGGGTTGATTATAGGGTAAGGGGTTCATTTCTATAATGTGTCGAACAACTGACAAGGGTTCCGATTGCAATTGAGAGAGCTGCGCACATTTAGTGTTTTGTTCACTTGTTCTGGAGTCTGAATTGTGATTGGATTAGCTTATTTTAAAGAAATAGAAAATAGCGATTAGTTTCTTGGAAATGATCTGAACTAGACATTTGGACCATGATTGTTGCGTGATTTGCTAGAATTTCATGGGAGGGGTTAGTTCTCCTGACAACGTGGCAAACGAAGGTTTGATTTTCCATCGAGAGAGGTTTGTCACATAGAGTTTCTGACTGTACTCAAATATGGTTGTGTACATATATGAGAAATTAGAAAGAAAACTGTGGTCCATAAGATAGTTTTTGTTTTGTAGCTATTTTTTAGTTCTTGTTTGCAATTGATGGTACATTGTGGATTGAGTAGTGGTGATTTAGTATGTGATAATTTTATGTGATTGGTTAATGTTGCAGTGATGTAGATTTGGTTTGCAGCTTTGTTATTTTGCTGAATTTACTGTTGCAGTTAAGGGGAGAGGCTGTGAGGATTTAGTGGAATTCAGGGGTTGGGTCTTGTGGTAGCTATGACGTGGCAGATCGAAGTTTGAATTGCTCATGTTCACATTTAAAGTTCAACCCTGCTGCAAACAAGATTGTATGCAAAGCAGTACACCCACAATGTTATCGATATCAGAAAATATTGGGAACACCTAAAAGTCCTCTACAAAAATATATCAGGAGCCATAATAGATTACAGTAGAAGCATCACAGACAAAAGGAAAATACAGTATATGCATACAAATATGTTTGGGAACTCATCTTGATTAGAGATAAGACTAAATTGTAGTATATAAGTAGGTGTAAACCTCTCTTCACTAAGTCGCTTTTTTGTGAGATTGAATTACTCTTAAAGTCTACTTTCTTAAGATGGTATTAGAGCTATTCAAAGCCTATCCTATTCAAGTTTGTTGGGACTCATGTCACCTGCTATCGGGTTTTTCTCAGTTCCATGCTTGAGATGTCCAATTCTTGGTAAGAAGGGAGTGTGTTGGAGATGCCACATTGACTAGGAATAAGATCACACTATAATGTATAAGTGAGTGCAAAGCTCATTTACCATATTGGTTTTATAAGATTGAGTTAAACTTAAAGTTCATATTCTATGAATCTTATAAACAATTTATAGGGTTTGGGTTGGGTATAAGAATCCAAAACATTGATGAAAAACAAAATTAGGGTTTCTTTTGCCTTGGGTCTCGGTTGGGCTGACTCAAAGGTTTTTTTTTTCCTTATGATAGAGGTGTGGAGGTGTAGCTTGATTTCTGCAATGATAATTCTGCAATGCTCAAAGCAGCTGGTGTGCTGCTACAGAAAACCCGATTTGCCAACACTTTGTTATGATGGCAGGCAAAGAATCCACTGCTTACCACCATGGCCATTAATTGATAACACTGAGTATTCCTGTGATTAAATAAAAGGGTAGTGAACAAAAGAGCTTATATTTTTTCTGTTTTTTAAGTTCTCATAGCAATTGATAGGTATGTTGTGGATTGAGTAGTGGCAATAAAGTTGTGATAATTGTAAGTTTTTGGTTAATGGTGCTGGGATTTAGACTGGGATAATGTTCAGATTTGTCAGTTTGCTGAATTTTCTGATGGAGTTGAGTGTGGAGCATCTTATGCCGCAATATAAAAATCTAACCGGGGTGCTGATGCTGGAACATAAATGTGAAATTTGTAAATATTTATGTTTTCTTAAATATTGATTTGTAATTGATATGTACGTTAGTGGTCATCAAGTGGGTTTCCTTGATGGTACCGGATATTGAGTAGATTGCTTGCTCTTGCTCCTTTTAGCCATTGTTTTTACTGACAGACTCAAGTTTTACGTGAATTTAAAATGTGATGTTTGGAAAATTTATTTTATTTTATTTTCATTAAGTGTTGTATGGATTGGGTTAAGGGAATTTAGTTAGTGATAATCACATGGATTTCCTTGGTGATAATGGAAATGTTGGACATGACCGATCATTTGCTTCTTTAATCTATTGGATTTAGTGATTGATTTGGGCATCTTACCTGACACATGCTATTATACACATGATCCAGGTTGCATGGTAATATTGAAACCATGGCTGTGTTGAGCATTGGAGGTGGTGATGCTTCTAGGAAGAGAGACTCTATCATCTTAACTTTTGCAGATGCAAAGATTTCTGTTCTCGAGTATGATGATTCTATTCATGGACTTCGAACTAGGTGAGTGCATAGTTTAAACTAGCTTATCAACGACATATCTTTTTGTTTTGTTAAATTATGTTATTAATAATGTCATATTTGGCTCCATAATTCTGAGGACTAAAAGTGAAAAGAATCATTAGTGGAAGGAAAAAATTAGCCTTCAAATTTGTTAGGAGTTCCATTGAGAATAGATTTATCCAACTCTTTGTTATACTCTTACTATACACATTTTGTGCTACTTGTTTGATATTAAAATGGTTAGCTACTTAGTTGAATTGCGGGGTATCGTATTCTATTTGGAGTGTTATGAGTAGGTGTATGGACATTCTAGTTCAACATTTAGGTTGGAAGACTAGGTTGAATCCTCTCATCAAGATGCTTTCTGTATTAAACAGTTGTCATCAAAACCTCTCCATGTGGCCTGCTTATGGAAATGATTGGTATTGTGGTGAAAACTTTAACTATGTTCAGTCTAGGTTGGGGTGTTTTTGTTATGTTTGTTTTACTTCAAGGTGTAAAGAGAGAAATGTTTTTATTTTGACGATATTTGACTGCCGTGATATAAGTCTACCATTGTCTTTTCGAGGGATTGAATATGGTACAGGGCTTGGATAAAGCAAGTTGTTGCCATTTCTTTTTGTTTTGTTGTTTACGGACAGGGTGTTGAATATAACATAAAACAGTTAGTTCATTGACTTGTAGCATGCCAGTACTCATTTGAGAATCAGAATCCAAGTCATTTTACATCAAACTCATATCGCCTTGTGTAAAGGATTTAGTTTATGTCTTGTCTTTAACTCTTGTTTCTACTTCCTAGTTCTTTACATTGTTTTGAGGGTCCAGAGTGGCTTCATCTGAAAAGAGGAAGAGAACAATTTGCAAGGGGACCGGTGGTAAAGGTTGATCCTCAAGGCAGGTGTGGTGGAGCACTTATATATGATTTGCAAATGATAATACTAAAGGCCACTCAGGTTTTTCTCTTTCCCTTGTGAATTTAAACACTTTATTACATACTATTCCTTTTTTACCTGTTTATTAAAAAGAATCATTGTTCACTAGAAATAGAAGGGATAGCCTAAAATTCCCGGTCTCTTTTCATGTTATTAAAGGGAACTTGCTTGAAATATCCATTATCTTTTCTTGCATGTGCACTAGAAAGTAGGATTTGGGTTCAAGTTTTAGGGTGTTTAGTCATGCTGTTGCAGGTTTTGTTTTAAATTCCTCATATTTTCTCCAAACAGGGATAAACCTGTTTTGGTAAACCTGTTTTGAAAGTCCAAGGTTTCATCCAAGGCAACATCTTTAATTTGAATTGCAATTACATAAAAGGATCGATTCTAATGATTTGTTGTGGATTTGCAAACCATGCAAAGGCTACCCTTCATTGTGTTTTGTGCCTTGATTTGTTTTACATCAATGGGCTCTTAGGATTTGGTGGTATCACATATTCAATTTGCTGGATTCTGTCCTGTTATTATAACTAAATTTCAATTGTTTTCTTAATTCTCTTTCGATTCTTAGGTTGTTTAAAATCATTTCAAGGCTACAAATCAACCTTTAAGGGTTAACAATCTTTATCTGTTTTCGTCTATTTGGTGGGATTTCAATTACCTAAGCTGCAGTTGACCTATCCAGGAGTTCCTATGGGTGGTAATCTCTTGGTCCACACCTTTAGTAACTCTTAGAAAGTGAACTTTAAATTTAATTCAATCTCATAAAACTGACATATAAGATGAAGTTTGCACCCATTTTTATACATTAATTTGGCCATATCTTTTAATCAATGCAAGTTTTTCAACACACTCTCATACTGAGGACTGAATATCTTGAGTATGGAACTAAATATTTGTGGGTGGTCAGAAGCAGGTGACACAATGACTTAACAAATCTGGCTAAAATAAACTTTAAAACTATCCTGGAAAGTATATTTTAAGCCTAATTCTACCTCGCAAAACCAGTTAATAAGATTAGGTTTATACTCATTTATATACTATAATTTAGTCATATTTCTAGTTGATGTGGGATCTCCAACAAGAACATGTCATTTGAATGATGATCTAGTGGTTAGACCGTGTTAGTAGTTTTTATTGGATTAGGAATTAAGACAGCTAGGTACCATTGCAATGTTATACAAGTAGTGATCTGGTGCTTTTAATTAAAGAGAATGCCTTAATTTTTAGGATAGTGTTACATTAAGCCAGTGATTGTATTGTACGTGCATATTAATGCAGAAGAAGAATGGGATCCAATCTAGGGATTACCAGGTTACCTGATCTTTTGTTTAATAATTTTCAATCAAGTAACTGTGACGCAAACAACCTGTTGTAACCCAGCGTTGCATTCTGTAATCCACAAAACATTTAAAATCAACGTTGATTCATTTTGTTAGTTAATTTATCTTGAAAAAAATTCTTTATCTATTATATTTTTTATTGTTTTTAATCATTTTATTCTTGTATTGTTTTTTTTCAGGCTGGTTCTGGTTTAGTTGGGGACGACGATGCCTTGGGATTTTCAGGAGCAGTTGCTGCTCGAATCGAGTCATCTTATATGATAAACCTGCGTGACTTGGATATGAGGCATGTAAAAGATTTTACGTTTGTCCATGGTGCGTGAAGAGAATATTAATATTTATCATCTTGTCTCGATTATGTATTTATAAATTATAAAATAAAACTTCTAGCTCTTTGATGGAATCTATATTTAGTTTTGATAAAAAATGGATCAGTGTTGCTAATCGTAACATCAATATTATAAGTTTCTTTAAATGCATGGTATATTTCCTTTCTGATTTTGTCGTGTGGTGGAGGGAAGAAGAAAATTGGGTTTAATCCAAAGGGTGCAAAATTAAAGAAGAATGAAACCATCCTCGTTAAAGATATCTCCCTATATCAGCAGCAATAAGTATGTATGAATCACTAGAAGGGACATGAATCACATTAAATCCACAAGAAAGTTACTGGCTCCAGTTGATGAACCATTCTGCAAATTTATTTCCCTCACAGTGAAATAGAACTCGTAACTTTAATATAGCCATAATAAATGTTAGAAGAAAAAAGGATTGTCTTTGTAAGTGAACCCTGCCTTAGTGAAACATACAAAGAAATTATTCCTGTAAGTTTGAAATAACAAGGCCTGCTTATGCACAGTAACAAGGCCTACTTATGAACCCTGCCTCAGCCAAACAAGGCATAATGGATTTGCACATTAATTCTTTAGTTATAAACTAATAACCATTTTATTTTCTATATGCATGTATTTAATTCATTCATACACCGATGGAAGAGACAGACTTACTTTGTTATTATAATACATGGTTCAAATGTATAAATAAACATTTTTTGGCGTTTGTGCACAATAAATATTGACTATTGGTTTGATTAAAATGACATGTTTCTTAAATTTATTTTCTGTTTGCTTATTTGGTAGCCCTCTTTTATAATTTGAATAATTAGTTGTGTTGTTTCTGGATCAAAAACTGAATTAACTAATTTAAAATAATTTACAATAATCATTTAAAAATAAAAATACAATGGATTTTGGTTCTGGTGCTTTATTGTATTACTTGTGTATCTATTTTCTTTGCATGAAAAGATAGTAATATGCATAAGTTTGTGTTAATTTTTACTTAACAAGTATTGATTTAATGTGTCATACAGGCTACATTGAACCTGTAATGGTTATTTTACATGAACGTGAACTCACTTGGGCTGGGCGTGTCTCATGGAAGCATCATACTTGCATGATATCAGCACTTAGTATCAGTACAACCTTAAAGCAGCATCCACTTATTTGGTCAGCTGTTGTAAGTTCAACGTAGATGCCTAGATGGCACTTCAATGTGATTTTAAAAACTGACAATAGCAGAAATAAAAGATTTTTACCCTCCGAAGTTCAATATCTTAGATAAGCAGGAGTATTTAAGATATGACTTGTTTACTGACCTCGTTATTGGTGTTTGCTATGTATTTCTTTTTTATTTAGAATGCTCTTTTCATTATATAAATTTTGGTTTTGTTTGTACTTAACTTGCAGCCAAACAAAATTAGTGTAACTAATGGTGTCTGTTATATTGTTTAAACAATTTTAGTTTTGTTGTTGCTTAACATGTAGGCTAACAAAAGTGAATGTGAGTAATGGTGTCTATTATATTGACATTTTTTTTAACAATTTACCATCTCTTCCAATGTGAGATCTCTTTCGTAAATGATTAATCAATGTGCCCATGTACTCCTTATGGTTTGAGTAATATTTCCTCATGGAAATCATATGTATTTTAAAGTCCAGCATCTTTTGACTTCTGCTGATTTTCGCTCCTCTTTTTTACACACTAAACTGTTTTTGTAAATTTTTCTGTTGTATTAATTTTGACAGAATCTCCCCCATGATGCATACAAACTTCTTGCTGTGCCCTCACCAATAGGTGGTGTTCTTGTAATAGGTGCTAACACTGTTCATTATCACAGTCAGGTAAACGAGTTGCATAGGCATATTTAATTGTAGTTTTGCGGGTGTTTGTATTTTTGCATTTTATTGTTTTTGGTTTGCACTATACAGGGAATAATCTAATTATATAGGTTGTTTTTGCAGTCTGCTTCTTGTTCATTGGCCTTGAACAGCTATGCTGTTTCACCTGACAATAGGTGGTGATTCTTTCTCTGTCATATACTCTTCATTTAAAAGGAAACAACATTCTTAGCGTTAGTTTTTACAATTATTTGACATTACCCTCATTTTTCATACTGTCATTTGACATCCTCGTATGCACATTGACTAATTTCCTCGACTTGTATTTGGATGTTAGCTTTTATAACCCCAATTCCCTTCTGTATTTCCAGTCAAGAGATGCCGAGATCAAGTTTTAACGTGGAGCTTGATTCTGCCAATGCAACTTGGTTGTTGAGCGATGTGGCCTTGCTGTCTACAAAAACTGGCGAACTGCTATTGCTTACACTTGTTTATGATGGAAGGTATGCTAATTTTTCATTTTATCTCCCTCATTCACATTCTTTATGTTGTGAGTCTTATGTTCATTTTAGCTGATTAGGACCTAGATGTGTAGATTGATAGTACTCTCCAACTGACTTATAACAGGAATGTATCATTTTTCTTGCATAAAAGAATCTTACGAGTCTTTCATAGTTCTGTAGTCTATTCCTCTACTTGCATATGTCACATTCTTTATGTTGTGGGTCATATGTTCATTTTAAGCTGATTAGGAGGTAGATGTGTAGATTGAAAGTACACTCTAACCGACTTACACAGTGTTTGCTTCCGCTTCATTACTGTTGAAGTGGATGGATATGCAAGTGTCCTGCATGTTTGGTTTAGTTGATTTGAGAGGATTTGTGGGAGAGGCGGGATGGGTAGGGATTCAAATCCTTTCATAGCTGAAGAGATCCATTATGATTTAGTGTATGCACAACATTTTTTTCTTTTATTGGCAAATGTTAGTTGTTAGTATTATGTTAATGGAGGAGTTGAACCCACAACCTCTTCCACTCTCTCTTCTAACTTTACTGCCAAGCCAACTTTATAACTCCTAAGTGTTAGTGGGGGGAGTTGAACCAACAATCTCTTCCACCTTCCTTCCAACTTTTGCCACTATGCCAACCTTATATATAACATTACTAAATTGGCCATGCTTTTGTTTTAAATCACGCCTAATGACCCTTGCATGATGCTGTTAAGGTTGCGCTATTGTGAGAGGTGAGAATATGTTGTGCAACCATTAGAATCGATTACATAAACGTGGGAATCGATTATACAGCAGGGAACCAATTTTATGGAGTTTAGAATCGATTCTTTGGCCTTAGAACCAATTATGTTTATTGCGAAACCGATTCAATGCATTATTTTGTCATGTGGAGGGTGGTGTGGGCGCTGGTGTGATGGCTGGTGGTGGCTGTTGTGGTGGTGGTGGTTGTAGTGCTCGTGGGTAGTGCTGTTGACGTTGAACAGTTGTGTGATGGTTCTGTTGGAGCTTGTGTGGTGGTTGGTTGTGTGGGGATGGTGCTTCCTTGCTTGCCCAGGAGGTGCCCTATTTCCTATGTTGTGATGGTTGGTGGGCTGAGCAGCAGCTCCTGTGAAAGAAGAAGCTGCTATAATAATAAAAGAATAATAATAATATTAGATTTTATTTTAAATTAATTTTAACTAATTAGATTTTATTTTATATTAATTTTAATTGCAAGGACAATGGTGTAATATTACATTTTAATCTATTAAAACATTTTTTTTTATCTATCACATCTATCAAATCATTCACAAACTTTCCCTTCAAATCTCTTCACTTTGACCTCTCTATTCCTTAAAACAAACAACACCATAATCCCTTCTCTATCCCCTCAAATTCATCCATTCACTTTACCTCAAATTCATCCATTCACTCAAACACAACTTTGCATAAAAGAGAATCTTACCATTCTTTTAGTGTTTTTGTGGTCTATCCTTTTTTTTTTCATGCTATCGTCTCATGCTTCTTTTTTGAAAGTGGAAGGTGTTTCTGTACCCAAAAGATTTTATTTATTTTTTTATCAAAGAAAGAAAAAATAAGTTTTTAAATTCGTGATCTATAGTAGATTGGTAGATGGAAATCATTTTGAAGAGTTATAGACTAGACAGCGTGATTGAAGATAAAAAAGGAGTTGATGCATTATCCCCTCTTCCATCTGTTGTTGCATTTTCATGCGCCCTAGGCATTACTAAACACAATTATCGTATAATCTCCTCTGTACATAAATCAACAATTATTGTTTTTCATTCAGGGTTGTACAGAGACTTGATCTTTCCAAGTCAAAAGCTTCAGTTCTGTCATCTGTAAGTTTGAAAATTCTACACCTGTTGTGTTAATGTTGTTATAGATTCAAATCTAACATTTTCAGATTAATTTTCTCATTGACCAGCTTTTCTAATATTTGCATTATTATATAAGGGTATTACGACCATTGGGAATTGTCTGTTTTTTCTCGCCAGTCGGTTAGGGGATAGTATGTTGGTGCAATTTTCTTGTGGATCTGGTGGTTCAATGTTGTCATCCAATTTAAAAGAAGAGGTAATGGAGGAGGTTTGTGTTTTGGTTCTATGAATATTTCTAGCAAGCCTGCTGTCATCTTTTTTCATTACTTCTGCGTTCTCTATCACTAAGGTAATTTATAACATATTCCCTTTCAACTTTGTAGGTTGGTGATATTGAAGTGGATGCTCCATCAAAGAGATTGCGGAGGTCACCTTCTGATACTTTGCAAGACATGGTTAGTGGTGAAGAGCTCTCCTTGTATGGGTCTGCTCCAAATAGAACAGAATCAGCTCAGGTAGTGTGTCGATATGGATAGAGGAAAAGTCTCATGAGATTTAGTGGGCATCTTAACGTCTTTTAGTTGTTTATAGATGCATTCGTTGTTGTCTTTTCTGTGGTATTTTCTGAATTTCTTTTGCATATTAAATTTGCTGAACTACTTAAATAATTATATTTTTGCTGCAGAAGTCCTTCTCGTTTGCTGTGAGGGATTCATTGATTAATGTTGGTCCTTTGAAAGATTTCTCATATGGTTTAAGAATAAACGCTGATGCAAATGCTACAGGGATAGCCAAACAGAGTAACTATGAATTGGTTAGTAAATTTTGTGTTACTCGTTTTAATCCAGGCTCTATTACTTTTTACTTAGACAGGGAAACAGGTCGGGGAGTGAAAGAAGTTTTTGTAGCACCTTCCTGTATAATAGTAGTATTCCATAGAGTTTGTTTACATTATGCTTGTCTTAGTTTAATTCCTCTCAATGATTTTTAACTTACATATATTGAGCCACTATGCAGGTGTGCTGTTCTGGTCATGGAAAGAATGGTTCTTTGTGTGTTCTGCGGCAATCGATTCGTCCAGAAGTGATTACTGAGGTTTGTCCATGGTTTTCGTTGTTGGGACATGTTTTAATATATGAAATATGTTTATGATATAATTTTTAAGTTTTTCTTTATGTCAATGAACAAAACTTCTGAAACTTTAATTTTTTTATACTTTATCATTATAATTACAGAATAAGTCCATTATTATCAGATACATCAAACATTTAATATACTAATGCTACTTCCACCCATCTAGTTGTTTGTTTAACAATTTGTTGAATGCTCTAAAAAGAATCTAATAAATTATGAATCAATTTCTGATTGACAAGCTTGCAAATGGTATTCAACATTCATACGTTTTTTTTTGTGTGTAATGCATACTTTCAGGTTGAACTTCCTGGTTGCAAAGGAATTTGGACTGTGTATCATAAGAGCACACGCTCTCATAATACCGATTCTTCTAAGCTGGCTGATGATGATGATGAGTATCATGCCTATCTTATTATTAGTTTGGAGGCTCGTACAATGGTAAATACAGTATTTAGTTTTAGAAGAATAAGCTATGGCTAAAGTCTAATACGTTTTGATTTTAATGTTTACTTGTCGATTGACTTTGTAGTCAAATCATTTGGGAGTGCGGAATTTAAGTATTACATCAGTGCCTAATCAAAATGGTAGGTAGGTTAAATCAAGCTCCGAATATGGATATATAATTGGGAATCACATGACATTAGTAATGGTTCCTATAATACAACATTTCAGAGATAGTTCTATACGAGTATGTGTATATACGTGATGTCAAGTATTTTATAAACTTGTATTATAACTTATTTCTATACTTCCTTTGATTTTTTTCTTTTTTTTTATATTTTTATTGTTAATTTTCTTAATTGGAAATTGAAGACTGGTGCTCATGAGCTGACTTATTGGTCTCTACTATGCAAGCAATGTGGGCATCTAATTACAGTGTCTATAATCATCGCTGAGTTTTATCCACTCAACCTTCATGTCTTTGTCATGTCTACTTTTGTCTCTGTTGGCCGAGTGGCAAATCAGCTTTCTTCATCCTTTGCATTTTGGGAAGCAGGGCAGATTAAGGGTGTGTTCTTTTGAGGGGATGGATATGGGGGAGAGTGTGAAGATAGATTTGTATAGATTTTGGTGGATGAATTTTTGTATTTTTTTGAGTGGATTTAGAGAGTAAAGTGAGTGGATTTGGAGATTAGTTTTATGGGAGTTAGTGAGAGATTTGATTGATGTGATAGATAAAATTAATTGTAAAAATAGATAGAATTAAAAAATTACCAAAATACCCTTGATGAAAAAAGAGAATGATTTTGTAATTTGATGTTATAAAAATAATTATAATTAATTAATACAAATTAAAAAAATTTTAAAATTGTATAAAATTTTAAAATAAAAAAAATTAAATTTTTATGAATGTAAAAAAATTTATCCAATTAAATTAAAAAAAAATTATACAAAGTTATATAAAAAAAGTTAAAAAAAAGTAAAAAAAAAGTTAAAAAAAAACACACACGACACCGGTGTCAGTCCCTTTATAACCGAGGCACTGGTTACGTAACCGGTGCCATCACTCACACACACTTACAACATCGGTTAGCTAACCGGTGCATATCACCACCCCACCACGCGCTGCAACAACAACCACCGCCAACCACTGCCACCCTTCATCCTCTTCCTCGACCACCACACCAAACCACCTCATCTTCTTCCCCCTCCATGGACTCAACAATCACACACACCATAACTCACCTCTCAAAAACCATATCTCACCTCTGAAAACACCACTGTGCCAGACCACCATTCAGAATGACACTAGTGCTTCCATTTTAAACTCATCTTCCAAAATTAAACAATATACGACAGAATCTGGCAGGAAATATTGGTCAGGAATCTCGGTAGAGAGGAAGGAATCTGGCAGAGAGGAAGGAATCTGGCAGCAGATGCAGGTGCTTTACATGGAATAAATAGAAAGGGTATTTTCGTCATCTGATAACCATTCCACACTATCTTCGCAGTTTTGAGGGGATGGATTAATCCATCCATCCCCCAAATACGCACTTGTATATCCCGTCAAATCATCGAAAGTGAACGAGGTAGATGACCAAAATCTGCGCTCTCAAATCTGATTCAACAGTGCAATTCCTTCATACGAACACTGCGTAAGGGTCAACTATTTAACTCTTGAAAATTTGGGTTTCTTTAGTGAACTAAGTTTTGCAAGATTGGGAACCAGAAGTCCACTTGTTTGTAGAAAGTTTAGTTTGCTGGCAATGGAGAGGCATTTAATTGGACTGCCAATGAAATTCGGGTTTTGACATTTATATAGTAAATAAGGGAAAACTCAATCACAGGCATGACCAAATACCTAATTTATGGATAATAAAAGAAAATTAAGTAAAACAATCCTTTGTTTGATTCCAGGGGATGTCAAGCTTCAACATCATTTTTAACTTAAAAAGTTGGCTAGACTGAGGCTTTATTCTTTCTTCAAAGCTCATCCGCCCCCTGATGTGTTATCCGTTATTACAAAATTAAATCATAATAGTTTGTCATGGTTTACATAACGAAGTTACTTGTGTTTTCTTGGCCAATTTTTAACAGGTACTAGAAACAGCCGATCTTCTGAGTGAGGTTACTGAAAGTGTGGACTATTATGTTCAAGGAAAAACACTTGCTGCGGGAAATTTATTTGGAAGGTGGGTCTTTATTGGCTGGTTATTGATGTTTCTGTAAGAATAAAATTAGAAGATGGGTTATAATTTTACTTTGTTAGTAGATTTTTACCATTTGACTGGGATTATTGATTTCATATTGCATGGAGCCATGAACTGTTATCACTTGCTGGTGAAATGGAAAGTGTGTTCTATGTACCTTTATTTCCCTTTTAATTTTCATCTAGTCCAATGTCTGTCACAATTTTCCATAATTATAGAAATACAACTAATGCTGTCCCAGTTTTTATTCATAGGCGTCGAGTTATCCAAGTGTATGAACGTGGTGCTCGAATTCTAGATGGTTCTTTTATGACCCAAGATGTAACCTTTGGAGCTTCAAATTCAGAATCTGGTTCTGCTTCTGAGAGTGCTGTAGCACTTTCTGTTTCTATAGCTGATCCATTTGTCTTACTCAGAATGAGTGATGGAAGTGTTCGTCTTCTGATTGGAGGTAAACTTTTGGTTAGTTATTTTCCTTCTAACAAATTATATAAATTTCCACTTTCATAGCTCTCATAAGCTTTGTCCTCTTTGTCTATTATATGCTTGCGTTACTTGTGCTGCTTGTTACTTGTGCTGCTTGTTTTCACTATTTTGGAACCTACAAACATGGATTGAGTTACATGGTGCAGGCATCTAAAATGCTATTTAGCTTTGTTTTCCCCTCTTTTTGTGATGCCTTTTTGTCCTTGTCATTTCAATTTACAGATCCTATTACCTGCACAATTTCTGTCACTTCACCAGCTTCATTCGAGAGCACCAAGGGATCAGTTTCTTCATGCACACTGTACCATGATAAAGGACCTGAGCCTTGGCTGAGGAAGACTAGTACTGATGCGTGGCTTTCAACTGGTGTTGGTGAGGCTATTGATGGTACTGATGGTGCTGCTCAGGACCATGGGGATATTTATTGTGTAGTTTGTTTTGATAATGGCAACCTTGAAATATTTGATGTGCCCAATTTCAATTGTGTCTTTTCTGTGGAAAATTTCATGTCTGGAAAGAGCCATCTTGTTGATGCTCTGATGAAAGAAGTACTAAAAGATTCTAAAATGGGGGATAGAGATGGAGTGGTCAGCCAAGGGAGGAAGGAAAATGTACCAGATATGAAGGTTGAAGAGTTGGCTATACAGAGATGGTCTGGGCAACATAGCCGTCCATTTCTTTTTGGGATTTTGAGTGATGGAACTATTCTTTGTTACCATGCTTATCTTTATGAAAGTCCAGATGGTACTTCTAAAGTTGAGGATTCAGCATCAGCGGGAGGATCCGTTGGCCTTGGCACTACCAATGTTTCCAGGCTTAGAAATTTGAGATTTGTTCGTGTGCCCTTGGATGCATATGCTAGGGAGGAGACATCTAATGGATCACCTCGTCAACAAATTACTATTTTTAAGAATATTGGTAATTATCAAGGATTCTTCCTGTCTGGGTCAAGACCAGCTTGGGTCATGGTGTTGAGGGAACGACTTCGTGTTCATCCACAGGTCTGAACAAATCCATCATTATCTAATTATATCCATTTAGTGTTTGTGGTATAATTTCTTTCTAGATTTGTTGGGGATACCTATAACTTTTTACATGGCTCTTCTTTGTAATGAGTATGTTCAATGAAGTTGGACAAGGCTGTGACAATAAATTAGCTGCTCTTAATTTAATAGGCTTTTTAGTAGGCTCCACTACCGATTGCATTTACCAACTGATTGGTCTGCATATTATGTTTGAACCCTCATGGGTTGGCTGTACATTGGATGACTGCATTTTTTTTGCTTGATTTGACTACCTAAATGTAAATTATAATTCTTTTTGATAATACTTTTTTATACAGAAGAAATTTGAAAAATTATCTTACTGTTGTCTTCTATGCAGCTATGTGATGGGTCTATTGTTGCTTTTACTGTACTTCACAACGTGAACTGCAATCATGGACTTATATATGTTACATCACAGGTAAAGGATGATACTTTGCTTTTATGGATAAATTATCACAAACTAGATATATACTTGTGGCTAACGTTTTTTTTATCTACTCTATAGGGTGTTTTGAAGATATGCCAGCTGCCTTCTGGTTCAAACTATGACAGCTACTGGCCTGTACAAAAAGTTAGCTTTCTACAGCTCAAAATATAAATTCTAGATTTTCTACCTGATTTGGTTGGATCTTTTCTAATTTGTGATATCATTCTTAGATTCCACTAAAAGCCACTCCACACCAAGTAACATATTTTGCTGAGAAGAATTTATATCCACTTATTGTCTCGTTTCCTGTAAGTACATCTATCTTTTTTAATTTGCTTGAAATGCTCAAGAACATAGTTTTTAGGCTTACAAGGTCATATAATTCTTACTATTTTAATAACAATTTCAAGCATTTTTTGTGGTTGGAGTCTTAGACTTGAGTATTCGTCAAAATTTGGATCAGCTTATTTTCAAACTTTTATTTCTTGCAGCTTATGAAAAATCTTGACACAATGTAATTATTTTTCTAATAAGCTTAAACAAGATGTCAAATATTTTTCATAATCTAAGTACTTGTAGTCACTTACACGCAGTACATCAAGCTGTTTTATACTTTTAAGCTAAGAATTAGATTGCATAGACTAATCCTGCTTATGAAGTTTCTTCTTCCATTAGCTTGTGTTCTGATTAGTAATTATATTCTATCTTATCCGTGTATTTCTTATTATCCAATAAAAAATATATGTAGGTTTTTCTTACGACGTAATATCCAGTCGCTAATTTGTCAATTTTAAGTAATTTAGCTTATTTGTGCATTCAATATTTGGAACTAAAAATTGATGGTTTTTATATTTTTTTTGGCCTAGTGCTAAGCATTTTTTTCCTACTCCATTAATTGAATTGTTCTGTTGTTTATTATTGTAATAATTAGAAGCAGCAATTTTATTGATTGCGTTTTAGTTTTTAGTCACAGATTTTTTATTCAGAAAGTGATGCTACATTTTAATCATTCTCATCAGGTTCTTAAACCACTAAATCAAGTTATTTCTTTGGTTGACCAAGATGTCAACCATCAGAGTGAGGGTCAGAATATGAATTCTGATGAGCAAAACCGCTTTTATCCTATTGATGAATTTGAGGTTCGAATTATGGAACCAGAAAAGTCTGGTGGCCCTTGGCAAACAAAAGCAACAATACCTATGCAAAGTTCTGAAAATGCCCTCACTGTGAGGATGGTTACCCTGCTGGTAATGTTTTTTTCTTCACTTTTGAAAATGAGATGCTGATAGCGGCTGATCCTTATAAATTTCTCTGAAATCTATCTTTGTTGTAGAATACAACCTCAAAAGAAAATGAAACACTTTTAGCCATTGGGACTGCTTATGTGCAAGGAGAGGATGTTGCTGCAAGAGGACGCATCCTCCTGTTTTCTTTGGGGAAAAATACTGATAATCCACAATCTCTGGTATCCACAAGCCCTTCACTCTAAATTTGGGTGATGCCTTTATTTGGACACTGTCATGGATATTCATCTTCTTTACAGGTTTCAGAGGTGTATTCTAAGGAATTAAAAGGTGCTATATCTGCCTTGGCCTCACTTCAGGGCCATCTATTAATAGCGTCTGGTCCAAAAATTATTCTGCACAAGTGGAATGGCACTGAGTTGAATGGTATTGCATTTTTTGATGCACCACCATTACATGTTGTGAGCTTAAATATTGTGAGTGATTGTTCCTTAAATCTTTTACTATGATGAATAAATGTCCATTAGAAAACATATTTAGTTTGGTTACGCAGTTGTGTCTTTAATGTTCTGAAGTTTCTGTTATTGAATTAAAATTTGTTGGTTGGGTCAAATTAGTAGTGTTTTCTATGTTGTTTTCAAGAGCAATAATATTTCATTGTGATGCTTGATATGATAGAGTTTTGAAATGTGACAGAGGAACAAATAACATGAGAAATACAGATGAGTGTATGCTATCGAGCTTTTTATTTTCCCATGTCTTGATTAGTGGTTGTCGTCATTTTGGTAGGTAAAGAACTTCATCCTTATTGGCGACATCCATAAAAGCATATACTTTCTCAGTTGGAAAGAGCAGGGTGCTCAATTGAGTTTATTAGCCAAGGATTTTGCTTCTCTCGATTGTTTTGCGACAGAATTTTTGATTGATGGAAGTACTCTTAGTCTCATGGTTTCAGATGATAAAAAAAATATCCAGGTTTGTCTTACGATTGAATAGTAATTTACTTTTTTCATTTTTTGTGATGTGCATTTACACTTTTGAAAGTTTTCTAGTGCAAATAAAAGGAAGTTCTTCTAATTAAAATTTTTTTCTCGAACATAATATGAAGAATAATAACATGCATATTGGTTTTTTTGACTTGTGTCTAGGAATTCTTTTAGTCTTTATGGACCCTTAGCAGTTTAATTTCCATAGGAAGGTTCGTCTTGACTAAAGACTTAGCTCTCTTTGTAATTAGGGTTTTGCCCCTGTTTAGTCTCTAGTCAAGATGCTTCCAAAGCAGAGACAGAAAATTGTTTATCAGAGAGAAAATTTTACAGTCTTTAGTGGAGATGCACCATCCAATGGACCATAGTAAAATGAACAGTCCCGAATACTAACAGGCATCAAACCTACTATTCCCCAAATTGCAAGATGAATCTTTAATATGAATTTTCTATCTATGATAAACAATTTTGCCTGTTAAAATACAAACTTGTTAAATCTACAATGACCATATACTGTTTTGCGAGGGTCCAACCTCAACAGTGATATGGTTTGACTGTATTTGATCTTAGAAACAACTAGAATCGAATTAGAGTACCCTATAGGCTGTCGCTAGCAATGTTCCGTCAAGGTAGTTTTGTTTCCTGATTCACCATTTAGAAGAATTCACTAAGGGTAGCTTAACCTGAAAATTTTCCTTCCCCTCAGTTCTTTCCTTATTTATATCTTTGTGTTTAGTTTTGTTTTATTATCTTGTCCTTCCCTTGACATAAGTCCTTTGAAATGTATGATGCACAGATTTTTTACTATGCGCCAAAGATGTCCGAGAGTTGGAAAGGACAGAAGCTTCTTTCAAGAGCTGAATTTCATGTTGGTGCTCATGTGACTAAATTCTTAAGATTGCAAATGCTATCCACTTCAGATAGAGCTGGTTCAGCTCCAGGCTCAGATAAAACCAATCGTTTTGCGTTATTATTTGGGACCCTGGATGGCAGTATTGGCTGCATTGCCCCGCTTGATGAAATCACATTTCGTAGACTGCAGTCTTTGCAGAGAAAGCTTGTTGATGCTGTAGCCCATGTTGCTGGCCTGAACCCCAGAGCTTTCAGACAATTTCAGTCAAATGGAAAGGCTCATAAGCCTGGCCCTGACAGTATAGTTGACTGCGAGCTGCTATGCCAGTAAGTTCATTCTTCAGCCAGTATTACTGTACGGGGGGTTGAAAAATGGATATTAAACTGAGTCTGCGTAAGAATTAAATATAAAGGCTGTTGGTTATTCTATAAATGTTGAAGAATTGTGATTTGCATCCACCAATTAATGGCCCTATAAAATGCATAAATCTTGAGTGTTTCCAAAATGAAATGGAATAAATAGGGGGATAATAAACCAAAGTAACAGTGCAAGACAATCTAGGTAAATTTGTTCACTTGCTTAGTCTTTCTATGGGCTATTAAGGTGAAAAGCTATACCTTATACTTACAGACGTTACCTGTTTCAGATGTTTACATTTGTCTCTTCATATTTCATTATATGCTGCTTCTGTGTTACAGTTATGAAATGCTTCCATTGGAGGAACAGCTTGAAATTGCTCATCAGGTTGGGACAACTCGATCACAAATTCTCTCAAATCTAAGTGATCTGTCTCTTGGAACAAGCTTCTTGTAAGCTCGGTCATCTTTTGTAGATCAAGGGACAGTGCTGCCATATTTTCCCATGCTGTTAGCATCTGTTTATTTTGATTCGATCAGGCCTTGTTATCGAGAAATGCTTTACTATGTCGAAGGCTCGGGTAAGTCATTAGATCATGTAGCCTAATTCTCTTACTGCCGTTGGAAACAATGAAAGCAGACAGTATTAGGATAGTGATATCCATAATTGATTCCAATGGATGTTTTATATTCTGTATTCTGTACATCAAAGGTCAATTTGCCATGTGCCTCATGCATGTCCTTTAATTATAGTTATGTAGACCTTGTAGTAGTAGGAGAGTCTGTTTTATTTCCTAACGGACGAGGTCGATGTAAAATGGATTTTGTTCTCCTAAAGAAACAAGTAGGAAACATAACCCCACTATAGAGGCATATATTGTTCTGTATGTCAGCATTCAGAGTTCTCTGTAATATGTAATTATTGGTATTATTATTTTTCACTCCATAATATGACGTATTAGTTGCAATTGATATTTTAATCTGTCATGGCTGTTAAGAGATATGGAGTTGGTTTAGTGTAGAAGTTGAAGGAGAGAAAGATTAGTCGTGAGTTTGAATTCTTATGTTAACAATAACTAACATATTAATTACTAACATAATAATAACTAGCATTTGTAGATAAGACAAGTTGTCATGTGCATCTGTTGTGGATCAGTCATGATACATGGGTGTATCCACTGATATTTTAAAAATAGTTCTCTGTTTTGAAAATGAGAATTAGACTATCATCATAATTAACAATATTGGGAACATTAAGAATGATAATAAATTGACCAAATTATACTTCTATGCTTGGTTGTAAATTGTCTTTGCAACCATAATTTAAGGGTGCAATCTCGGACATTACAATCGTGATTGTAATTACATTTGTCTGCAAATTTACCTATTGCATCAAAATCCCCCTTATAACAGTAATTTAAATCTTGCTTCCTTGAAGTATAAAATGGAATCTAAATGTACTACCCTATCTGCCAATATCTTATCTAAGGTTAAGATTAATCCTTGGAACAAAAGCCAGTGGCTGCTGAAAAGTTAGCATTCATTTCATGCTCCTCACCTGACCGGAAAAAGCAAAAAAAGAATGATTGGATGCCACCAATTATGTCCACTACTAGGAAGACGAATGCTGAATCTCTTTGGGGCCTCAATTACAAATCACCGAATGATGTGTTTCGGCAAGATTCAATGATTCCATTAGCGAACTTTTATGACCGGATACTATACCTCACAATGTATAACCTCTTATAATCACTTAATAAGCTGTTTTCATCTCTTTTGCATTACATCAGTCGTTTTCTTACACACTTTTCAACATTTTCCCTTATCTATAGTAACCATGGACATTGAAATAACACCATTTCAAGTTAGAAGTTTGCAGTTATTGATGGTTCTCCGGAAAGTTTTCCTTTTGTTACTGACTCTAAGGTTTACTGTTTATACACTTTTATCAATTTATCCTTTTTGTGTTATTTTTTTTATCTGATGTCTTTGTTTTTGTTATTATATCATGTCTTCTAAAACTCAAGCTTAATAGCTACTACCATTGTTACCCCTATTCTCTACTCCCATCTATGATACCTCAAAATTCAAGTTACCATTTTCGTCATTTCAATTTGGTATACATGGTACAGCTCAGCGAATCAATTACCTATGTTTTGCTTCTTTAGCTAGCTATAAAAATCTGCTACTTACCAAAATGAGTTAAAAGATAACTGATACCTATGATCTGGTTCTATTGATCCAATTATGACTGCACGTGTAACACAACACATAAATGCGAACCACGTAAACCTGCTTTACAAATGCTCTGTTTAGATGCGTTGAAGCCGTTAACCTAATTAAAGTTGAAAGTGAAAGTGGGAAGGAGTTAACTCCACATGTCTAGTATTAATCAAATCAGCATGGTGATGAAGTTCAACTCAAGTTGACAACTCTTCCCATTTGTTGGTAAATTCTTTGTCGGTATTATCCATTTGTCGATCAACTTTTCTTTAGTATTGCTGCTATTTTCATACACCATTCCTTCAACACGCAAGTGATAGTGAGTTAGGCAGCTTCGGATTGCAATTGCGTAAATCCCATGACAAATTCCTACTCATTCTACACATTCACATCACACGTGATCTTTTCAGATTCTACTCCTTTTTTCTCCACTTAATTATTCAATACTTACACTAACTTATAAAATGATGTTTTGGTATAAATAATGATGTAAGTTTATGCTGAATACAACAATATTTACAAATTTTGTATCGACTAAAAATAAGACAAATTTATAATATACAAGTAGTGTAAATTCACCTTACAAAACGGTTTGATAGAGTTAAATTAGATTTAAAATACTTAATATGATATTAGAGTTATCTGATACCTATCCTAACCAGATTTGTTCTTTGTTGGATATATCGTGTCATTATTATTGGATCGTTACTGAATCACTCATTAATATCTAATTTTATGTTTGAGATATATATGCCCTTAGCGTGAAGGAGTTATATTTAAAGTTACACATCAACTAAAAATAAGACAATTTATAATACATAACTGAATCTGACTTTACAAACAAATTTTATAGAATTGAGTTAAATTTCAAGTTTACAACAATAATATACATTTCTTTTGTGATGAATATATTATTTTATAATGTACTATAGCTTAACAGACGATATCTATATTAGCATTAGTGAGGATTAATATAAGAAATTGACTAATTTTAACATAAGGAGAAACCTAACAATTAGTGAGGATTAATATTAGTGGTGAATTCACAACTATTATTTTTATCATTCTTTAACATAAATTGGTGAATGAAGTAACTTTAAATCAAATGTGTTGGAGAGTATACGTTTGGTGAAACTAGTTTAAGACATTTAGTGTAATATTATTGGTGTGATATGTGAATGTGATTAAGGTTTGATGGTTGTGGTTAACTAGTCTATCACTTCCTCTAAGGACGTGAAGAAGATGGATTCTAAGAGCAAGACGGTTTGTCCTAATGTGTGTGGACTGTTGTGGGAAACGTGCTGGAAAAGAAAAATAAAATTCTCAAGTCTTAACTCATGGACGTAACCATTTTAATTTGATGAAGAGAAAAGGAAAAAAAAGAAAAGAAAAAGCACAATTAGGTTACTTTACAGGCAACAATCATTTTCATAATGGTGACCGAAAATGGAACGATTAATATTAATATCGGGTAATTCTCTTTAGAATTTAAATATAATTTTGAATTTTATATAAAATAAAAAAAAAAGTTAACAATATGAACAAAGGTAGACTTATAAATTTATCTTTAAAATCTTAAATTAAATGATGCCATGATGTTTTATAAAAATTATCTCATGATTTCATGGTACTGAGTCTCTCTCGTATATCTCTTCGAAAAGTTCATTTAGTTATTGGTTTAATAAAAAATAAATAAATAAATAAATATATATATATATATATATATATATATATATTAAAATATATATATATCCTTTTTTGCACCTCTTATTACCTGGCTAGACAAAGCTTTTTCATCTTTCTATCAAAACACATGTAGGTTCGGCAAAAGCATACAAAATCTAACCAATTTTAGCTAAAACTAAAAGGCTAAAAGAAATCATATAGATTATAGAATTAAAAAAAAAAAATCGAGACATTGATAGGATTATTAGATTCTTTTGTGATTGAAACTTTTAAAATGTAATGAAATGAAGAGAATTTTAGTCAACATATTTCTTCATACCCTTATTTTTTTTTTAACCTATGTTTTCTATAATTAATTTAAATGGATTAAAAATCACTTATATTAGTGCATAATGTTTTTTATTTAACGAGGTTTTCTTCTAATTTTATGCTTTTTTTTATTAAACTAATGAACATTATCTTTGTTCTCCTTTCCTATATATATATATATATATATATATATATATATATATATATATATATATATATATATATATATATATCAATATCAATTATCTTATGCAAAGTATTCAAGTTCATGTTTATGTTTTATCCTCTTCGTTTCTTAATTCATTTTCTCATTTGATTATTTCAGCATCATATCATTATCATCGTTGATATCTTGAAATTGGGAGCACTTATTGTCATACTCATCCTCTTCCACATAACAAATTCATGTTGACTTTTCAAGAAGATAACTCAATTTTATTACTTCAAATGTTTGGTAGATGTCTTAAAACATGGCATTTAATTAGATTTTATTTCTGTAATTAATGTTGAAAGAGATTAGTGCGCGTTATTAAGCAGCTATGTTGAGTGTAAAAGTACCAATCAAATTCTCCTTCTCAAAAGAATTTAATAGCTTTAACTACCCCCATAATAATTATTAACATTTCTTCGTAGTAACCCCACTTTCAAGATTTGACACCACAATGATGAGAATGTCTGAAGGGTTATTTTAATTGAATGATTTTTTTTTTCTTCTTCTAAATTTATGTTCTAAAAGCTTTATTTAGTTATTTTCTTAGATTATGGTTCTATGTCAACCTTTGGGTACCAACTATTTCAATGGATATACTATTTTTTTTTTAACTACGAATTCAATCACACATACACATCTTCTCAAAACCACGTCTTGATAAAAGATAGATGATTAAAAATAATTCAAGTACAAAGAATAAGTTGAAACAACAAAGTTAATATTATATAAATTCAATATCTAATTAATTTAGTTTAAAAGTAACTAGTGTAAACACAACGGTATCACACCTGTCTGTACGCATTTTTTACATATACATGATATTAAGTTAATATATAAAATAAAATTATATTTATTAAAAATAAAATGAAATATATTAAAAAAGATGAGAGAGTAACTGTTAATAAATAGAGAATAAGAGAAGAAGCTGACAATTTTATAAAAAACTTATAAAAATAACGATCAATTTTTAAAAATTTAAAAAATAATTAGAGTAAAATTAAAATTTAAAAATGTGGACAAAAAGAAATAATATTCTTTATATATTGTTATAAATATCAATTCTTATATTGATTAGACTTATTATATTTATATAATTTTTTCCTAATCATTTTTCTTAAAATAAATAAACCCAGCACAAATAAACTTACAATATTTCGTGAAAAATATTTTCTTATCGAATATTTATGGCTGTCACTTAAAGCCAATTACCTTTGTATTACCATCACATAGTATCGATTGTCGTTATCCAAACCTATATATAACAACAAAGGACATCACAACCCTAATTAAACCCTAATTAGCAATTGAATTTTTAACATATCTTGAAAGGAGTTAATATTGTCCCGCGTGTGTAGGGTTCACGCACGTGGGACTGATTGCATAATTTGGTCTACCACGTATATCCAATGATGATGACACACGTGCGAAATGCAGTTCCTGAGTGGGGACAAAGAGAAACAAAATGGAAATGAAGAATGGGATAAGAAAGAATCAATGAATCATGCATCTCATTCCCCATGTTTATAATTCATTTTCTTCATCAACTTTTTTTTTTCCTTATATTCATTTTCATCCTAATTTGTGGACCATTTTCTCAAAAAGAATGTCTACCCAAAGTGGAACATAACTCCTTCAATTCTGATCAAATGTGAGACCCTAATTCATAATAGGTTTCTCAAATGTCCATGCCATGCATTTATATACATATTTCGATGAGTTGAGATAATATTATTAGCATCGTATTTCAAATATTGTAGTTTTGTCCATAAAAAAATATATTAAAAAATTAAATAATGAATGCATATTTAAATTGTTTTTAACTTTTACTCTTTAAGTGATATAAAATTATGCATTAAATATATTTTTATCCCTTAATTTTCAGTAAAAATTAAAATCAGTCTCTCTTTAAAATTTTGGTCTAATTTAGTCTTTCAACTTTAAAAATGTATGAATTTAATCTTTTAAACCAAATTTTGAAGTTTTTTATACGTTTTAAATATGTTTCACGATAATATTTAAGTTGTTTACACCCTTTTGACATATTTTTCGCTTTAATGTTAGCTAAGAGACTATCATAAAACACATTTGAAACATTAAATAAATTTAACAAAATTTGTTTAAAAAATTAAATCCATATAGTTTTAAAATTGAAGGACTAGTTAAAGTTTTGAGGATGAACTAATTCTAATTTTCACTTCAAGTTGAAAAAAAACATATTTAACCCTAAAATTATTGAATATACTATGAAGAATTATTTTCACAATATATAT
>Ga0214544_1002760_pt1 | contig 36686 bp, 23 predicted proteins | sample CNSS3metaG_FD_160074 | JGI IMG/M metagenome (GOLD analysis project Ga0214544, IMG submission 160074) | Root nodule microbial communities from cowpea collected in UCLA plant growth center, Los Angeles, California, USA - CNSS3 | ecosystem: Host-associated > Plants > Roots > Nodule | place: USA...
ATGATCAAATCAGGATAAAATAAAAACTTAAAAAATATTCTTTCAAACAAGATGTTTATCACTTGATCATTTAATCTTTCAACTGAAACCAGTAATCCATTAACCAAATCGATTGGAATAAACAAATATATTTGTTCTATGATATCAATTAATATCATTTCAAACTTTTTGTGTTTATGTCCATATGTGTGCCTATATGCATTTGTGTGATTGCATATAATGTGGAACCCGACATATGCCCAATGTTCTTACATAGCCGAATATATATGGTGGAGACTTCAAAGCATTTCAAACACTTTAAACCTTCAATTTCAAGAGTACTTATCTTCTTTAAGGGTACTCGTGCTTCTTAAATCGGATAGGGGTTGTGCCTACAAAGATACTTTGACACATAAGTTAGCAAAATGCGTCTGCAAGCAATAAAGATAGTGATTAATAAAAACGTGATTAACATATCTCGTAAAATATGTTTTTGTATGTTAATGTTTATGGACCCTTACCTTGGTGGCCTGGCCACAAGGCCCAATTACCTGTGGTTGATTGTGTATCACTATGGTCACCATAGTTTGTGTAATGTCATCTTAGCCAAGTGAGTAGGGACCAGATACATGTTGGTTTAGTAGGTCGACATGTACTCAGTCAAAGACTTTTCTTGCCAAGTCTAAGGGTAACTTAGTCATATACAATACACCCAACATATGGTAGATATAGAAATATCGAAGAATCCAAAAAAATACTATAGAGATGACCTAAAACATTTAAGTGGGATAAAATATGAATTGGATTTGTTTTTTCAAAAACACAATCTAAATGCATATACATGTAATCCATATCTATATTTATATCTTTATCTATATCTATATCTATCTATATATCTATATCTATATCTATCTATATATTACAGAAATAGAAGGAACTTTTGAGAACATTTTAAACACGAGCCAGCTCCTCGTAGCTACTTAATTTTTCTTAAAACATTTAACAATAAAAACAAATATATTATTTCAATCTTTGAACAATTTTATGCTCTACAATAAATTTTAAAAGCATAGCAATAATTTCTTAACATAAATCTAGAAAATTCTTGGTAATATTTTAATTATAGTAATCTATATATCTTTATCTATATCTATATCTATATCTATGTCTATTCTATATTCTATATTTTATATATTATACAAATAGAAGAAATTTTTTGAGAACATTTTAAACACGGGCCAACTCCTGGTACCTACTTAATTTTTTCTTAGAAAATTCAACAATAAAAACAAATATATTATTCGATCTTTGATAACATTTTTCTATGATAAATGTTAGAAGCATATGATGACTTTCTTAACATAAATCTGGAAAATTCTTATTTATATTTTAATTATAGTAATATAATGGTATTTATAAAAATGTTTTGCATTATTAGTAATATTTTAATATTTTAATTATAATATATAATGGGAGGAATGATTTTTCATTAATAATAAATAGATAATTCAAATTAATAAAATTCAAAAGAATATCAATATTTTCTTAGCATCAAATTGAGAAATTCTTTTGAAATGTTGCATTCTTCAAGTTTATTTATTAGATATGGAAATATGGAAGTATATTCATTATGAAATATATGCTAATTTTATTTTCATTTATATTTACATTACATTTCATTTTCATTTCCATTTTTTTAACCCGTTTTCGTTTCATTCCATTTCTTGCAAATACAAAATCAAGGCTAGAGTCATGGATGAATCAGATTCAACAATTTTTGTACTATTTAATAGAGATGTCTCTAAATTAATTAAGAAATTTTTTGACATTTTTGAGTTAATGACAAGGTACATCCTTTAGGATATGTTTTAATGGGAGGAATGATTTGAGAAAGAGAAAGAGGAAGAGATCGGAATGATTAGAGGGTGAAGTTGATATTGTTTCTTTTGAGTTAATGACAAGGTACATCCTTTAGGATATGTTCTTATGGGAGGAATGATTTGAGAGAGAGAAAGAGGAAGAGATCGGAATGATTAGAGGGTAAAGTTGGTATTGTTTCTTTTAAGGAATTCAGAAGTGATTTTAGAGTGGATTAAGAATGAAGTTTTAAAATTTTATGACTGGATTGACTGATGACACATATTAAAAAAAACTTTTAATAGATAAAAAAGTTAAATTACCAAAATGTCCCTATTGTTATAAGTCATATAAAATTATATATAAATGATTTAAAATTATTTTTATAAATTTTATTCAAAGACTGAAATTATAAAAAAATATTTAAAAATATTTAATAATACAATATATTTTGTATGAAAATAAATTTAATATGTAAGGTGGAAAAAAAGTAAATATTACAAGGGTAGCGTAGAAAAATATAAATATGAAGAGGATAAATTAGTCATATAACATCCATCATCCTTCAATCTCACCACAACTAGAGGGGTAACATTTCCTAGGAGTCATGCTAATCCTCACTCCCTATCCCCTTTCATCACTGCAAAAAGAACACAACAATCACTCTTTAATACTCACTTCCCATTTCTCTTGAATACTTTTGTCCTTGATTTATATTCCACATTCTCAACTTCATCTGTAGTAATGCAATTTGATTTTTTTGTATACAGAATACAAATTTTGCCAAATTTCTGAAAGAGTTTTACCAGCTCATGAATAAGACTTTGTTGTTCAAGTTGAGTACAAGCTTGATGCTACCTGCAGATTTCAACAATCATTTCGGGTTAAAAAATATGTTTAGATGAAAACATAGTGCAAGAGTTTAGAAATCTAATCTTGAAGTCTTTGGTAATGCTTTGTAATTATTTATTTAACATCACATGCGTTGGCTTTGCAGATGTTTACACATAAATGACCTGTTTGTAAAATTTTCTTCCTAACCTATCCCACTTTATATATTTTCTAACTTTTCTTCATTTTATACAGGATTTACCTACTATATTTTCATATGAGTCAAATGACGATGAAGTTCAGTGTTTAAATGTTGATTTGAGTTTTGATGTTGCTCTCACTTCTTTAACAAGAGATGGTACCAATAATTTTACTGCCTCAAAGCAAAATATTAGAAAATAAGTCTTCATAAAAACTATTAAGATTGTGAAGTGAGTGATTGATTTGTTTACTTGGTGTATGTATTTTGTTCTTGGATTTATTTTGTTGATGCTTTATGAACGCTTGGGTTGTTATTGGCACAGAACCATTTTAATTAAAATATTCCATTTCTTATTCTCATTTTCCCATTTTACTTTTAGTGCTCGTGTTAACTTCATATATTAATTTCTTCTTACTAAATATTTCTAAAAAATTATTAAATATCTTTTTAAGAAAATGAAACATTTTTTTTTCATAAACGTTCAATAAGAGTACTTGCTGTTTGAAAACAAACAATATATTATCTATATTATGTATTAGATATTATATATTTATTATTATGATTGTTAGGTATATTTTTATTACTATTAACGTTAACAGTTAAACAAATTAATTTGTATGATTAATTTTTCTTTAATTGATTAAATTTAATAACATTTTTCAAAAGCAAAAACATGAATTACCTTTTTAATATATCATATGTTAATATTAATTGACAAAATTTGATTCACCATTTAATATTAATTGTTGACTTTTTAATTATTATTTAATATATCAATCAGAAATTGATTACTAATATCACACATATTTGCGAAAAATTTCCATTTCAACACGAACTATATATTATTATTTATATATAAAAAATATCTCTTTAAGTCCAAATTTTGATATTGAGAGTTTGATGCAAAGTAAATTAGAATAGATTTATAAAATTTTAAAAGTCATATTACAGTATGAAATGTTATGAGTGTTGAAAATTTTTAAACATTATAAAAATAAGAGAAATATAAGATATATGATAGATATAAAATATATGTTACAAAAGAAAAACTTGCTATTTTATTTTATTCATATATATAATATGAATAAACACACACATATATATATATATATATATATGTGTGTGAAAATATTAAGTCAAATGACTTTACGAGCTTTTTTTTTAAACAAAATCACAAAATTATTAATCCGAGAATTTTCTCTTTTCAATAATGAATTTAGGCGGGATACAGACTTAAATGTGTGCGGACTTAAGCTAAAGCTAATGTTTACTGTGCTCTATATTATGTATTACATACATGTTTTAATGTTATTAATGATAGTAGTTATATAATTTAATTTGTAGGATAAATATATTTTTTAATTATTTCAAGTTATATTAATTAACTTTTTAACAATTAAACGTTGTATTGGATTAATTGAAAAGATAATTATACTACTTACAATATTTTAATAGTTAATTTAATATTTCATTCGTTAATTGATAAAATTGGAAACAACAATTAATATTAATTATTCAATTATTAATTTTTATTGAATTTTTAAATTTGAATTTATATATGTTATAGATTTTTACGGAAATTATAAATATTTACACAAACAATATAAAATGTATATTATATATTATATATTATATACTAAGTATTATCTATTTATTATGTATTTGTTATTAAATAATTATTAATGTTAGTAGTTGTACAATTAAAATTGTATGATTACTTATAGATATGTCAACGGGGCGAGTAGGATATAGTAGCTCCCTCGTACTTTATTACTTTATTCATGGGATAAATATCTGTCTTGTACCCATACTCATATCTGTCAGATATCCATTATGTAGGTACCTGCATAATTTTTTAATATCCCTTGATATCCACGGGTATCCACGAGTATTTACAAAAAAAGGTAAAAATAAATATTTAGCAACATATTTTAATTGTAAATTCATATAAAATACAATACATAACATTCATAAATTTTAAAAAAGTTAAGTATGTTTTTAGTCCCTATACTTACATGTCAAATTATAATTCGTCCCTCTCTCAAAGTTCATATGAAATCCATCCTTATACTTTTGAAATGCTTGAAATCCATCATTCATTTTAAAGTGTTAATTTTTTGATGAGCTGTTTGATTGAAAACATAATTATACAACTTACAATATTTTAATAGTTCATTGTAATATTTGATATATTAATTGATAAAATTTAACACAACAATTGATATCAATTATGCAATTATTAATTCTTATTGGGTTTTTAAATTCAAATCTATATATATTATAGATATTTATGGAAATTATTCATATTTATACAAACAATATAATGTGTATGTTATGTATTATATATTATATATTAAGTATTATGTATATATTATGTATCTATTATTAATTATTAAGGTCAGTAGTTATATTGATCTTAATTAGAAAAATGATGATAGTAGTTACATACAAATATAAATCATATTATTTCTTTCCTTGTTAAATCATTTTAATTCAAATTTTAACCATCAATGATATTTTATTATTTACTGAAAAAGATAACAATTTGATTTAGTTTATATTTATGAATTTTAAAATTATTATTTTTATTTAATAAAAAAATTATTGTAATAACTAATTAACATTAGGTATACTTTTAAGAGTTATACAAATTAATTTGTATGATTAATTATTTTTTTAATTAATTAAATTTAATTACATTTTTCAAAACGAAACATTATTTTTCATAAACGTTCAATCAAAATAATTGCAAAAATTATATATTTAAACAGAAACGATATATTATCTGTATTACATATCATATATTATATAATATTATATATTATATACTATATATTATGTATAATATATATTATATATATCATGTATAATATATATTATATATATTATGTATATAAATTTTTTATTATTATTCATAGTATTTATATAAATTAATATTTATAAATAATACATTATTCATATTATTATTTTTTTATTAAATCATTTTAATTCACATTTTAACATTTAATATATCTTAGCATTTAATTAAAAGATAACGTTTTGATTTATTATACATATGTATTATTAAGAGTAAATATAATTTGAAATTAAAAATAAAATTAGTAAGATAATTAATTATTAAAATTAGGTTACTCAAAAAATTAACAGTAAATATAATTAATTAATTTAAAAAATTAACAGGAGAATTAAGATAATTATTTTAATTTAAAAATATATTATTTGTTAAAGAGACCTAAATATTTATACATAATATTTTAAAAAATAACAATTTATTTTTTTCATGAAGATTATGTATCCGGATTACATACAAGACGTATAATATAATCCAATAATATTTAATAATGTCTAATTAGATCATATCACATTAAGGAATGAAGCTATCTACTAATTCAATTAATTATTCATAATTAAAATATATATATATATATATATATATATATATATATATATATATATATATATATTAAACGATTAAATGACAAATATTGATCAAAGAATCGTATTTTTTATTTACCTTGTGCACATTTCGGTCCAACCTCAAATAAAACATGTAAATACACTTCGTCATCATTGAGAGTTTCACTCAATTATCTTTATTCACTCTTAAATGAATCTTTTTTAATTCATTCTCTTCATGAACATTTTATAAACATATAATATATAATCCAATAATATCTAGTAATATCTATATAATATCAACAAATTAAGGTGCAATACTAATTCAATTAATTACATATATGCACAAATATAAATATATATATATATATATATATATATATATGGCAATAATAACATATTAAATGTCAATAACTCACAATAAATATAACATGAATATGAATATGTATATGGTAGTAATATAATAAAAATATATTAAATGCCAAATATTCACTGAAAAACTATATTTTTTATTTTTTATCTTTTGTACAATTTAGTCCAAGTAAAGAAATCTATAAATACATTATGCCACCATTGGAAGTCCTCACACAATTCCTTTTAGTCACTCTTAAAAAAACATTTCCTATCTAATTTCATTAGGGAAAATGAGTCATACAAGTCATTCACAAAGAATGACAATAGCCTTTAGACACCTTTTTTCCATTCTCTTTCTTAGTTTTGTTATCAAAGGTATAATTTATTTTCTTTAACATTTCTTCATTTTTCTGTCTTTTTCATTATCAATATAATAGTGATTGGATATTTTTATTGTCACCAGAAATTCTTTGTATTCTGATTTTAAATATATAAGAATAATATTGTTAGGGTCACATCTAAAGTATTATTTGTTTAGGATACTGAAACTTTGATTTTAGTTTTAAAATGTGTTTAAAAAGATTGGAGGAGAAGATATATTTAAATTGCTTTTAGTTTGATTCCTAAGTGATATAAGATTATTGTGTTTATCAAAACACTTTAAAAATGATAAGTAATGACACCTTGAATAGAAGAGCAAATTAAGAGAGATTTAGTTTTAATTGTTGTGAACTACCATGTTTTTTACATTACCATTATTTTATCTTTATGCATGTGTTTGATTTATTAATTTTGCAGGGTCTTGTTATTGTAACTTGAACAACATCAACATTGAGTCAACAAGAAGTGGGAACACAATACTTGGAAAATCTGAGTGGAAGGTAGTTGTGAAAAACAACTGTAATTGCACACAAAACCAAATAAAGTTACAATGTCAAGGGTTTCAAACTACTGAAGTTGTTAGTCCATCAATTCTTGTTCTTTAAGGAGACTCTTGCCTTTTTATCAATGGCAATCCTTTGAAGGGGTTTGCTAGTGTTAGCTTCTCTTATGCTTGGGATCCTCCTTATTTTTTCAGGCCGCTGACCTCTCATACTACTTGCTAAAGGTTTTTCAAGAGAGTCGAAGGATTATAAATAATAATAGTAATACGTAATAGTTGTAGGGTATTTTGCTTTTGATCCCTTCAACTGGTTCTTTTTGAAATAATACTTTTATTTTTTTTTTCCTTTTTAAATTCAAGTCTACATAATTTTAAGATGATTCTTCATTTTTTTTTATATTCTGAATAATGTTAACAATTTTATAAGTCAGAAAAATATTTATATTTTTAATAAAATATTTTTAAAATTAAATAATAACTATTTTCTATGATTTTTTAAACAATAATCAAGATGTATTGATAGACGTTAAATAAGTTATTGTGTGTTGATTTCATAAAACGTTTATAAAACATGTCCTTTTAATACTTTTAATGACATATGATTAAATTGGATTGTTTTAACTTTTTTTTTCAGACTTTCATATTTGATTCTATTTGCTTTTTCATTACTAGCGAACACACATACCTTGTCGCGTCTGTCTGTTTACATTTTTTAATTTTCAAGAAATTTAAGTTAAGATCAATAACAAATATATAATTAATTTTTAAAATAGTTGTTAAATATAAAATTAAAAAAATATACGATATGTACCAAAAAAATTAAAATAATGATTTAAGATAAAAGAGGTTTTTAGAAATAATTATTTATAAAATAAATGAAGGGTAAAATTGGTATCAACCATTTGAGCTACTACTTTTCCACCTCACATCAATAAATATTTAATGTCATAACCCATTACCCTCATTTATTGATTATTTATTTATTTAATTAATTAAATTTAGCGGATCTCACAATTGCCATGTCCTCATAGAGACATTACTCCTTGTTGCATTTAGCTCATTGCCAATGCACATGTTAAATCCTTTAATAGAAATTAGTCACTTCTTCAAAGACTTATGCTCAAGGACACTAAAGGAGCATTCACTAAAAATGTTGGAAGAAAGTATTTCAATTATTCTTTGAAAATTGGAAAGCATATTCCCGCTTAGGTTCTTTGATTCAATGGAGCATCTCCTTGTTCGTTTGGCATATCATTCTAATCTTTTAAATTATTTCTTCAACCTTTTTTATATTTTTTTCCTCCAATTCTCATCTCTTTCAAAATTTGATTATACATCGTAATAGTTGAGTAATTAAAGATTATTACCAACCAAAAGAATAAGTTCCTATTTACTATTAAAATTCTTTATTTTATTCTTTTTATTTGGAATTTGTCATTAACCATGGTGGAATTAGTAGATAAACGTGATCTTGTCACATTGATTAATTCTATACTAAATTTGTTTTTTATGAGATTGGATACTTTTCCTCTAAATCTCAAGATTTTGAATAGTTTATTGGTTGAGTTAGAACGTTACTTTAGAGAAAGGAATTACATGTAAAGAATGTTATTTATGTTTTTAATAGAATTTTAGGATAGATGATTTGGATATGAAGGTGACCTGACTTGGTTTTTACTATGTTTTGTTTGAATGTTTAAAATTGAGTGTTATCTGAGTTTTGGTTAATAGATTATTATTTTAGAATGTTTTGAATTGAATACTCATTCAGAGAAGTTGATTTAGAGGCTACATTATCCACACTAAGGTATAAACACTAACACAAAAAATGGCTTATTACCTCACTCCATTTATCTCTTATCTATAGAAATTAGAAGTGAAAAATGTGCAGTTATATTTTTGTAATTAAGTTGTCAAAATTTACGTCTGACTTATAAGCGCCAAACATAAAAATTAGCTTTTACATCTAATTAAGAAGGGTCAAACGTAATTTTTTTTTAGAAAAAAAAAAGTTTAATTACTGGGATAGTCCCCACTTTTGTAGGGGTGTGCCAATTTGGTCTCTGCTTTTAAAAAAAGTTTTTAATTATATTCTAACTTTTGAAAAAGTACCTCAATTAGGTTCATTTCAGAAAAAAAAATTAATAATGTCGTTAACGGCGTGTCATGTTTCGATCTCTGGTTTTTTTTTTTTCGCCACATGTCATATCTAGGGATGTCAACGGGCGGGTAGGGTACGGGTAGTAGCTCCCTCGTACCCTACCCGCTGGATAAATATCTGCCCCGTACCCGTACCTATATCCGTCGGGTATCCGTTATGCGGGTACCCCCCTATTTTTTTTCATATCCACAGGTATCCACGGGTACCTGTGGGTATTTGCAAAATGATTTAAAAAATAAATATTTAACAATAAATTCAAATAAAATAAAATAAAATACATCACTGTCATAAATTTTAAATAAAGTTCAAATAAACTCAAGTTGATACAAGTCCAAATAATTGTAAAAGTAAATATAAAATGACGTTCAACATAATGAAAATTCTTTAATTAGTGTTTTGATCAACAACCCCACTTTCTCCGATTGATTCCTGAAAAATAAACAAAATAAACAAATAATAAACCTCAATTGTCACGTGCCAAGTATTCTTATTTTGATTCCATCATTTGACAACAAGCATACCATAAACTTCATTGTCTATATAAGGTTTGATGTATATGTTCAATTTCAAAGAAAGGAGAGAGAAGAATGTCAAGGGGGTAAGTTTAGCAGGTACGAATATCCACGGGTATGGATACTATGATACCCGTACCCGCCCCGTTAACATGCGGGTATCAAAAATACCCGTACCCGCAGGTAGTGGGTATCCATTTTTAATATCCGTTCTCTACCCGTTGCGGGTTTTATCAGCGGATACCCATGGGTACGAATTTTTTTGACATCCCTAGTCATATCCTTGGTGTGACATGTGGCATTGTCAATGCCACGTGGCAGGATAATGCCACGTGTTAGTGTCACTACCAAATGTGATTGTCTTGATTTCAATTTAATCCCTATACATGTTTTTTTTGATTCAATTTAGTTCCTACTTATGTCTCTTTATTTCAATTTTGTCCCAATTTTTTTTAAATAACGCAATATTGTCTCTCCAATTTGAGACCAAATTAATTATTTGTATAATTTTTATACTATAACTTTTTTATTATTTGGACCAATTATTTGTGTGAAACTTGTACCCATTGACAAAGTATGTGTGCCATTCTTTTACGCATCTCATGGGCCAATTTACCAAATTCCTTAAATCTTGATTTTTGGGACTTAATGGCATGTTATAAACCTACAAATATGCAACAATAAATAGTTACATCAATTTCGATAACAACAATTTGTTTAAGAAATGGGACTATACATACTTGATGTTAGAACCAGTAAGGAAACTCTGAGTATATTCGAGTAGAAGTAGTTCTTCAAGTACTTGGTTAGCCACAACAAATGAACTGTTAGATAAGAATACAATTAGTGAGTATATAAATTTCCTGATTAGGGTGCATAGATTGAGATTATAAAATAGTCAAGGTACGATTTAACTTTAGGACAATTGATTAACACATGGACATGAGCAGAGTTGAATTCAACATCAGTTAACCAATAAGTCAATTCCTTGCCTGCATGACGACCAACTTGTCGAAACACTGATAATGTTGAGTCACATGTTTCATTTTGCAAGTTTTTTCATTCTTAACATTGTTAAACGACAAGACAAAGTTCTTGAAATAATGAGAACGAAAATATGTTGTTTCACGATGCAAGTAAGCTCCACAAATTGATCATTCCACTCTGCCTTTGTTTTTTTATAGAACGTTTTGATTCCCCCATAAATCTATAAAAAAAATGAATAGATTATGATTTGAAACGAATATAAAAGTCTAAAAGATACAAAAATATAGTAATCATGGGTTATCACCTTTCAAATGGATACATCCACCTATATTGCACTGGTCCACCAAACCATGCTTTCACTACAAAATTTATTAGATTTAACAACATATTTTTGTTACGTTTATTATAAATGTTACCTTATGAATAATTATAGCGATACTTTTTAAAAATGTTACCGTAAATAATTAAAAATGTTAACATAAGTAATAGACTAATTTAACGAGGAAGTTCCAATAAGGATATCAATTATAAACTATTTTTATTTGTTTAGACTTGTATGCTTACCAACACATAAAAAACATTTTTCATGTATGCTTACAAGTATAAATTTAAATTTTATATTATGTTTTATTATTTTTTCCTTTTGTTTAGTTGTTTTTTATTATTACTAATACAATATATAATAATAAAAAAATTAAACAAGTGAGATGTTGTTTATATACAAGTAACAAATTTGCGAAGAAAATATATATTTAGTTCCTAAATTAGTTAAATTCCTAACCAAAACATATAATCAAAAGATTATAAAAGCTAAGCCATAAGATTTCCATGTATTCTTCATTTTCTTTTAATGTGATTCAAGTTTACATTATTTGTAACAATTTTGAAAGTAAATTTAATTTCTTAATTGTTATAATATAATTAAATCTTTGATTATTTTCTTTTATTTAAAATTTTTAAATTATCATTTTATTCAAAAGCATCATTGTATTGATTAAATTATTTTCTTCAAGATTGTACAGTCAAAATATAAAATTTCTGTCAAATCCTTCAAATCTCTTAAAAATTTGCTAACTGTTATTGTTCCTGCAGAGAACAAATAAGATGTGTTAGGCACAAGTGTCACCTTACCATGTAGTCTGCTATCTCTTCAGTTGGTCTCTCCCCAGTTGATACATGTCAGCTTGAACCCAGGAGGGGTTACCTGCAAAAGAGTCTCTGAAGCTCAAGTAAGTCAAAGCTCTCAGAAAGTCAAATCGGTGATTAATGAATGCGTACCTTTAATTCGTGGGGTCCATACGTATTTATAGAGCATTAATGATGTTCGTTTACCCAATGGGTCGGGCCTTGGTTTGGGCCCTAGCCTGGGTTATGAGTGGGCCCGGGCCCTAACCCAGGCCCCCAAGGTCCATCGAACGCGGGGACCTCCATTTTACTAAGTCTTCGAGGGTAGTCTGATCCGTTTATTTCTTGGCTTGTCAGATGTCGTCCTTGGCCGTGTACTATCCGTGTTGGCCGTTTTGTTGTTACTAGCCTTTGTTTACTTAAATTCGAGACCATGGCGGCCCAGGTCGTGTACTTGGGTTGTCTCTGGCATGTTCGTGAGGTTTATCATTTATACGATTAAATTGACCAGGTCCGGTATAAGTTAGACTTACTCGGCCTAGGCTGAATACTTGACTGCCTTGATGTATTTTTTACTTATTTGATTAAGTTCGGTTAGGTGTGGTACAATTATTATTTTAAAAAATTGTATCCTAATTTCATTATAATTTCTATATTGTTTTAGTTCAAACTAAAACTTCGAAGGTTTTATACTATTTTACTACAAACTATTTTAGTACAAATTTCTTTAGTACAAACTAAAGATTGTTTTTATAATTTTTTATAAAAAAGCTTGTAGTACTTTAATAACATCCTCATTTATTTTTTGTTTGGGGTGACTTTAGGTTTTGGAAGAAGTAAAATAAACTTACGAATCAGGTTTTTTAGTTAAAATTTATTTTTTAAGTAATTTGTATGCAAAATTATTTATTAAATTGTTGTAATTAATTTAATTTAATTTTCACACTTTTTCCAATTCCAACTGTGTATATTGTTTCTTTCATTAGAGATTTCATCTTCATATCCATTAAAAAGCTAAATCCTAACTTAGTTAATAGTTATGTAATTCAATCCAAGCAAAAATTTCAATTCCTTATCAAAATATATGTAGAAAAACTCTTGAAACTCATAAATCGAAAAGTACCGAACAAAACTCGGGCAAAAGAAGTCTTAAGATAGGCATAGATTTTCGATTATTAGGATCACCATTCCAATCTGCATCACAATAGGCACACAAGTCTTAAGACGACATAGAAGAAAGTAAAAGAGTTTGAAATTGGGTGTCCCGAAGATACTTGAGAATACGAAGAACAACACCCCAATGAATTGTTGTTGGAGCTAAAACAACTAACTAACAACATGAACAACATGTGCAATGTTTAGACGACTCGAAGTAAGATAAACTAGACTCCCAACAATAGTTCGATATAAAGTAGAATCAGTCAAAGAAACACCATCCAATGGAAAATATCGTACACTTGTCTCAAGAAGATTATCCATAATCTTGTTGTTGTAACATCCCTACTAGAAATTACTTAATTAAAATAAATCAAAAAATAAAAAAGAATAAATAAATTCAAATGTTGTACTTTATTACCCCAAAAACGCGGGAAAATTTAAAACATTAATAATCGTGCCATAATTTAGATAAAGCTAAAATAGTAATTTCATTACAAGTTCCAAAATCCGACAAAACTTTAAAAAGCATAAGAAATCCCTAGCTCAAAATCCTCAAGCTAGCCCTCTCACCGTCTCGGGTGTTTGCAACATCACCTGTATCATCAACTGCTCCCGTGTAAAGAATTACACGATCATCACCAAGCACAAACAGAAAGGGTGAGCTCAAAAGAATATAATAAACATATCAAGCAAATAATATAAATACACCCAATTATAGTATCATAGCTAGATCATGGTCAAATACTTAATACCCCCAAGGCTTTTCAACCTCCAATTCAACAACAAAGTTAACCATGGACTCAGGATTCATGATGCTCACACGAACCTGCCCGCTCGTGGTCCTGCCTCTACGAACCTCTCCGCTCGTAGTCCTACTCTACGGACCTGCCTGCCCGTAGTCCTACTCTACGAACCTGCCTGCCCGTAGTCCAACACATGTGATCGACTAGCTACGTACCTCCCCGCACGCAACATCTACCAACTGTGAGCACGGAACATACGAAACTACCTCGCTCGTATCTCCACAGGAGAGTAATTGAGTATGAACCTCCACGCTCATTCCATCACATGTCAATCACCATCCATGAACCTACCCGCTCATGGCACAACATCTCTTGATCCACATTCGCATCAATGCATACATAAATACACACAAACTGCACTAAACTCGCTTGGGCTAGAAGCCTTCGCTTAAGCGACCAGGCTTGTCTTGCTTAGGCTAAGCTTTCTCACTTGAGTGAGCGTGCTAACCTAGTTTATCTGCGAAGATCTCGCTTAAGCGAGTCTCTCCTCGCCTAGGCAAGATCGTCCTTCACCTAACACCAAAAACTCTCGCCTAGGTGGCCAGTTAAGCACAACACAAAGTTAAGCACGAGGTCTCGCTTAAGCGAAAACCTCTCGCTTGGGCGAAAAACCTTGTCGCCCAAACATCAACTTCCTTGCCTACGCGAGGTGCCCAAAATAGAATCTCACGCCCCTCGATTTCTCGCTCAGGCACTCCGCCTAAGCGTGTAAATCGAGCAAAAAGAGGATCACAATTTCACGCACGCATAATGCAAAATTTTCAAACCAAAACCACAAACAAGCATTATCACGCATTCCTTAGGCAACAATAATCCTTATAGACATGCTTAGACCTAATTGAACCACCACAATTCGTGATTGAACCACAACAGCCCTATAATACAATTACCCCAATCATATTCGTACAATTGCTTAAGATGGCTCCAAAAATATCAATACAATTACACCTCTGAACCATACCATGTAGACTACAAAAATTCACAATCACAAACTATCATACATGCAATCCAAATTATACGAAAATCCTTAATCCTAAGGACATGCCAAAAGAAGGTGGATGGTTCTTCTGGCCCCAAATTGGTTCCCTTAGTGCTCTCCCAACTCAGCTCTCTTGGATTTCCTCTAACCCTCTTTTGACTCAATTTTTGTGCTCCTTACCACTCTCTAGGTTTTCAAACTTCAAAAGCCCTCCTAACTACTCTATTTTCCCTTTTTATATGGTCCTAAATATGGTTAATGGCAAAAAAAACGAAAAAGGCTTTTTAATTATTTATAATTGCCCTTCATAGCTGATTATGGCTGTTTTTCCCCTTCTCTTTGGGTCCTAATGTCTCTAAGGTTTCTCCACCCCTTCACATTCAACTCACAATTTCATTTAGCAAAAATAAAGAAATCAATTTCGTTCTCAAAAAGGTTTGAACACACAACCACTGTACACAAGATAAGTGCACAACCAAATCAACCAAATCATGTTTGTGATAATTTCTGTAATTCTATAATTATGTTATCACTCAACATAATCATGCATATTATTAAAATTAAAATAATTCAAACAACACAAAAATGGCATAGATAGGACTCGAACCCAAGTCCTCTCACATAATCAAAGTACTCTTACACAATTAAAATAAAGCGTTATCATGATACTAGCAAAAATACCAAGAGAAACAATTATTATAAAAAAAGTTGAAATCAAGCACGCGGTGCTTGTTTAAGACCATAAATGGCTTTTTGAAGTTTGCAAACTTCACTAGTTTTTCTAGAGACACTTGGTGGTGGAGTCATGTAGAATGATAGACTCCTCTTAAAACTATGTAGGGCAAAAGCATGAAGATGAGTATATCAGTGGACGGTTGGCGCGAAAGCAATGAGGAAATGGAAGAAGTGTCTTGGTTTGGATGATGTGGTGGAATGAGGTGTTTGATGGTAATCTTGAGAGATTGGGCCAACTCTAGAGAAGGGTGGCTAAAGGACATGTAAGACCCATTAAATTTAAATAATTAAATAAATAATTATTTAATAAATGCGGGTAGGAGAAACCTTTATGGCATTAAATGTAAACCTTTATAACATGGAAAAGTACTAGCTTAAGTGGTTGAGAGTACTTGGTTTGTGTGAGAGGACTTGGGTTCGAGTCCTATATATGCCATATAGGTGTTATTTATGTGTTTTTATATTTTTTTATATTATATATGATCATGTTGTGGAATGATATGGTAATTAAATTATATTAGTTAGCATGAAATATGAATTGGCATGATGGTTTGGTATTGACTTTGCAATTGTGTGGTGATGGGTTCAAACCTTGGCTTAGACAAAATATTTTTTGTTTAACTAAACTTTATTTTTGGCAAGGAAGTGAAGAGGCCTAGGAAAACCTAGGAGGCAGCTAGGGTGGGCTGTAAAAACAACTCGTAATGAGCATTGAAAACCAATTAAAGCCAAATTTTAATGCTAATATCGTTTTTTGAACCTTAACCCATCATTAAAGGCTTGAGTAATTGGCCAAGGGAGTGAAAAGAGAGGGTGAGAAGGAGAAGTTCGTGTGGTCAGTGTAAGGGAGGTTTCTGGGCAGAAAAATTGAGTCTAAAGAGAGTGGGTGAGTCTGATTGGTAGTGGACGAAGGCTTGGAATCAAATTGGAATCGTGAAGGGACATTGAAAGAGCAATTGAACAAGGAATACCCAGGTTAGGGGAGTTCCTATTACGTGTTTTTAAATTTTACTATTGTATAATGATGGGTTCTGAGTCATGTTTGAAATGTAAAACATGTGAATTCTGGTTTGTTGGCATTTCTGGATTTTTCTAGAAACTGCCTGGCAGCGCAAGAACTGCCGCCAGGCGGCACATGCATTTTGCACCAGGTTTTTGGGTTTCTTATTGAACCGCCGGGCGGCTGAAGGAGAACCGCCAGGCGGCACGAACTGAGTTGCCCAGTTTTCTCTATTTGTTAATGTTTCTATGGTGTGATAATGCTGGAATTGAATTTCTATTGTGTGTTGAATCATTGGCTTGATGAATCATTATTTATAATTGTATAATTGCGAAAAAATTGCATGAATCTTTGTTTGATTGGGTATAAGAGGCTACGTTGGAATGAGTGATGAGATAATATGTTGATTGGTACTTTGTGGAATATCACGAATGAAATGTAAGTTAATATTGAATTGAACAACTTTTTTGTTAATGGTAATGTGTTAAACGCATAGAAGACTGATAATTTGGAGAGTTAGGGCTCACATCGTTGCAGGGAGAATCTGGATTAAATCCAGAATTTTGGGAGCCGCCTGGTGGCCCGTAGCTGCACCTAGGCAACGCCCCGTTCAGCTAAAAGTGTGAATACTGTGTGTATTGTGAGTGATTGTGTGTGCGTGGGATGTAACATGAAAATGAATGAGAAGGTATGATCGAGATATAGGTGTAAGTAAATAATTTGCATGTTGATATGAACCTCAATTATTATAAAACTGTAATTATGTGATATATATGGTTTGGTTAAATGATTGCGAAATACTCATGTAAATGATGATGATTAAGTAATAGAAGATTTTATTGTTATGGAAAAGTGGGATTGAAGTTGTGAAACTGTGAATACTTTGGTAATGAGATTGTGTCTGGAGCATGATTGAATAGATTGCATGAGCAATAATGTCCAAACTGTGGTGACAAGAATTATATGAAATTTTGACTGTAAAATTATAATACTTGGAGTACATTGAGTGTATGTGGCAAGTGTAGAGTAGAAATTGATGAAGAGTACATGTGCATGATAATAATTGAATTGGTATGATTTAATTGTGTATATGTGAATTGGGCATGAGTTATTGGTATATGTTGAGTTAGGTTATAGTATTGTGTCTGAAATACTATGATTGGTATGAGAATGATGTATGGGATGTTTGGGGTCTCTTAAGACCTGAGAAAATGCCAAAAAACTAGTAGCATTGCTCTACTGGTATGGCGCGTGGCGGTGCGGGGTGAGCTGCCAGGCGGTAGCGTCACAAATCAGAGGCAGTATTCACTCTGCGAGCAGGGCGCTTGGCGCAAGGGATGGTTCCGCCAGGCAGAATGGAGAGATAGAAGGCCTGGAAGGAGGCTGGCACCTGGCGGCACGAGATGGGTACGCCAGGCAGTGACGGACAGCGAGGCGCCTGGCGGTAGGATGGAGTCCGCCAGGCGGTGACGGTGCAATGATGATTCTGTTGGCGCTTGGCGCCTGGCGGTGTGTGATGCCTTCTAGGCGGTCTGGACCAAGATTTTGCCTAGCGGCGTGAGATGCACGCCAGGCGGTTTTGGTTAAGTGATTGTGCGCAAGGAAACGTTTCTACATAGCTTTAGGTGATGTTCATGATACGAGTGCAACTTGTATTGGGGTAACACGTGACCACTCTAGGTTGTAGCCTGGTGGTTTAGGAAGTCTAGTGGAGTGTGCGAGTTGTGGCTCGTACGGCGAGGTTTCGGGGATTTCCCTCTTCAGTGTATTTTGATTAAGTTTTGGTAGTCTGGGAACAACTACAAACTTATCTGTTTTGGGGAGCTCCACTCGGTGTCACGGTGAGATGTTGTGGTAAAGTTATTCCCACGTGTGGACTATCAGGTTGCGGCCTGTAGTCGGAGAGGCGAGTAGACACTCATGCAGCGAAGATCGATCATTGATCTCACCTAAAGGGTATAGAAATGATAAACGTCTAATGCAAGTTTTGGGAATGGAGATCTAAGGAAAAAGGAAAGGATTATACTAACCCGGGTTATGATATGGGAATGATGTAATTTATAATTTTATGATATGTGTTTGATTTATTTAAATGAGCTCACCCTATCTGTGTGTGTTTGGCGATCATCATGTAACTTGTTACATGGGAGCAGACGTTGATGCAGGTGAGCATGCAGAGGCATAGAGACAGAGTGGGGATCGCTATGGGACAGTTTTCTTAGATTTCATTACGAAATTTCTTTTTGTAACTTTTATTTTGGAGAAATTAGTTTTGTAATGACTGAATATTGCAATTTTTATTGTTACTTTTGTGATTTGTGAAGTTTGAATTTTCCCTTGTTTTTGGGAAATTGCGATATTAAATGTGATGTTTTATAAATTTTATTTGTTATTTATTTTTAATAAGTAATTTTCGGCTAGGACGTTACATCATATGGAATGTTGTAGCCTTGACTTATGAGACAAGTATGGGTGGCTAAAGAGACACATCTATTTATAGGAGAATGCGTTTCAAAAATTTCTAGACACAAAACCCTAAAAATTTCATCTCGGCCACTAAAGATACAAGGGCACATGTATACAAATCCTCTCGATTAAAAGGAGGACATATGGCCACTACTTGTCGAGAAACTTCTTTGTGGAAGCTACTTTATGCAAAAAGCAACTCCATTGGGAGACTGACGCATGACCATTATCTTTGGAAACTACTCTCCATTAAGAGCTTGCCACATGGCCAACACTCTTAAAGTGCAACACCCTCAACCAACGCTCTTAGGTTAACTCCAAGTGTTAAGTTTTGTTAACCCAAGTTTGACTAAAAATCCTATACTACTTGGTTCTTAATACAAGGCTTAAAAGGGAATTCTTATATTCCTTGGCCTATTATTCAAGGCCTAAAATATTCCTACACTGCTAAAGATGCTCCAAAATGGCCTAGGAGAAAGAGTTTTGCTTCACCTTGCATAAATGACTCTAGCTCTTCTTCAATGTTCTTGGCCATGGTTAGGGGGTATGGCATCATCCCCCCACTCTTCAAAAGAATTTTCCCTCAAATCTTCAAGTTTTCATGTGAACATCCTTCCTCCTCTTGGAGATTCTTGGCTTTGTTCCCGTAGGATCATACACCTTTGATCAAATGAATGATCAAGGCATTGAAGTGTAGGAGCATTTCCCTTTAAGCTCTTGTTTTCCTTGTATTGAATGCATATGTTTTTGGAGTGACTTCCCTTTTCAACACAATGTCTTATTTGGTTTTGTCTTTCCATTCTACTAGAGGAAGATGGAAAAAAGATCTCTTTTGAATATTCACACAAGCCTTTAGCCGTTAACATGATTATTCTTTGTTGTGGCACTCATTGGAGTTGTGTGTATTACTTTGACACTAAAAACATTTGATCTCACTCTTGTGTGTGTAAGTGTCATGACTTTTCTTTTATCTTTTTTTTTCGTTATCTCTTATTTTTCATTTGCACTTGGTCCTCTACCACTTGAGATGGTGTTAGAGGGTGAAGCAAAAACTTCCTATCCTTGTGGGTGAAGATGATCTCAATTATATGGCCATGGTGTATGGTTTACTTTTCAAAATGCCAAGGCCTTCCCAAAAATATGTGACAAGCTTCCATAGGTACTATGTTACATAGCACATTATCCTCACAATTCCCTATGGAAAACTTAACCACAACTTGTTGATTAACCATCATGTTCTTACCATCATTCAGCCATTAGATTTTTAAGCTAGGGGATGGGGCAAGATAGTTAGTGCTGACTTTTCAACCAACCTAATGTTTAGCATATTATGTGAAAAATGTTCTCTCTTTGGGTTAGATCTTGGGAACTAGGTTGATTGTGGAGAGGTCTTCTTATCATAAGAAAATTCGCATTGCAAGGGTAGGCATCCCAATCTTTAGGTGCGTTATTCTCCTAACTCCAACAATCAATCTCCTCATCTTGGCTACTTTTCAACACCCAATTTCGTACGGATAAGAAATAAAATTTTGACTTTGATAATAATTAAGAGAAAGGAAAAATAAGAAAAAGTGAACAATGAGTTGAGTATGGATAAATTCCTACTTTCGTTTTCATCCTATTTTAACTTTTAGTATTTTTTTATCTTGTCTTATTTTATCTTGTTTTTTTTTTATTTATTTTATCCTTTTTTTGTTTTAGTTAATTTTAATTTTAATTTTTAATATTTGATTTTATCTTTAAATTTTTTATTTTAATTTTAATAATTTTTGTTTACTTTTCCTATTTTATTTCCTTTTATTCTTTTTTATTCTTTTTTGAAAAAATATAAAAAAATGAAAAATGATGAAAAAAAGCACAACGAAAGTCAATGGTGAAACTGTCTGGTCATCCTCCGCCTTTTGTGAACTTTTAGACTTGACATGAGAAAGGAAATGATGAGGAGGTGTATCACTACGGTGGCAGTGCTTGTGGAATGGCAGAATCCAACCTGCTCTTGCTTTTAGCCTTTTTAAAAAACCAACACAGAATATGAACGAAAGGGGAAACGGGTTGGGTAATAACAACATAGTCATGCGAAAAGAAAAAGGGGGCTTCATAGCCATAAGGAGAAAAACAGAGCTCTCACTTTTCTTAGCTCTCAGCACCCTCGGACCCAACTGAAGGAAGAACTAGAATAGGAGGAAAGGAGTGATATTGGGATAAGCAGCTGCAAGAGGTAAGAACTCCTAGAATAATTGAATGTTTGAATGAATATAATGTGTTCGTGTGTTGGGCTTGATATGTTGGTGTGTTTCGTCCTCAATACCTATTTGTGAATATGCATGATATGAGTATGTTGGGTTTCATCTTTATGAGTCAAATATACTATGCTCCCTGTTGTTGTTGTTGTTGTTGTTTGAGTCTGGAAAACGAAATATGCTCCATCAAAACTGCGAGTATCACTGCGCACTCATCATCGTTCTCACAATCATCATGGCCACCATAATCTTCTTCATCTTCCATTCATCCAACCTGCACATAAGTAATTAAAAACAGAGAACCACCATACCATCAGATCCACGACCTCCTCGAACCAAACCAACCAAGATGACAAGACCATTCCACTCTAATATCTCCATCCTACACATTCTTATAAGCATTACACCTCTCATTAACACAACCACGCTACACTTGTATCTTCTTTGTTTTGTTATCTGCAACACGTAACAATGTTCATCCTTAACCCATTGTCTAATCCCAATTTCATCCTCCCTGCAACGAATAAAACAGAACTTCATCCCCCACCATCCGTAACCTTCATTTTCTCTTCACCTAAATCAGCATACACAGCAAGCAAACCAATACAACACTCTAAACACACCTTTCTACCTACACCGTTCATCATCCTCGAGTCGCTGTTATATACCATTCACATATACAACAAAACACCCAAATCTATCACCGCAACCTAGCATAAATCAGAAACAAAAAATAGTGAAGTGAGTGAGCCGCCGGCGAGTAGGAGTCTCGGATGAAGGCGATCTTGGTTGTGGCGGTGAAAGGGTTAGTTTCTGTGGTGCTTGCGGACCCAGTCTCGGTGGTTGGCACGGTGGTTGCGAGTCGCAGGGTCTAGGGCATTTTTCTCTCTTGCGAAAGAAGTAAATCAAGGTCTGGAGATGAATGGTCGTCGGCATGGACACCGACGACGGTTGGAAGCGCTGACGACGATCTCCGAAAAGCAGGACCTTGTGGCCGTGAAAGGGGATCGGTGAAACCCCTATCTTGAATCCGCTGGAGAAGCAAAGGAGGAGATGCTGGTGCAAGAGTGTTTCGCGCAAGGTGGAGTGAATAGCGTTGTCGTCGCCGGTGAAGCCTTCGGCGAAGGTCGTTGGTGGTGGCTAAAAGATGAACGCATGTTTCAGAGGTTGGAGTTGTGTTATTGGTGTTGAGAAGGAGGAGCTGATGTAGCAGAGAGAATAAGCTTTAATTTTTTAATTAGGTTCTCCAATTCCCTTCAAGTCCAATATTGAAATTATCTAAGAAATGCCATGAGAAGAAGGCACATACCTTTCTACTATAATAGGGAGCTTATGACAAACTCTAAAGGCTCCAATAAAGAAACATGAGCATAGAGGAGTATAAGCAAAAGATGGAGATTCAAATGATGAGGACATGAATCAGAGAGGAAGAAGAAACAACTATATCTAGATGTTTTAGTGTTCCCAATCTTGAGATTAGAGATAAAGTAGAATTGTTGCCCTACCAAGATTTGAATGATTTAGAACAAATATGCATAAAAGTAGAGCAACAACTCTTGAGAAAAGGTTTTAATACTCTTCGCTCTAACTCTAGTACAAAGAAGGACTACAAGAGGGAGGGTAAGCAAGTGGTAGAAGAATAACCCTCTAGAAACCTAGGAAAACAGAAAGAAAAGAGAAAGAGAAAGAAATACCAAGGGAGGGAACATCATGACACACTCACAATAGTGACATTAAGTGTTTCAAGTGTTTAGGTAAATATAACATTTCATCATAATGCCCCATCAAAAGGACCATTATCTTAAGAGGTATTGATGTATATAGTAGTGTTGCAACCGAAATTGCGACGGGACGACGACCCGAAAAAGAAAACAGGTTTAAAAAAAGAGATTTGGGAATTGCCACCATAGTTATTCTGGAAAACCATAAAGATAAGACAAGTCTGCGAAAAACCAGATTTTAGATCTGGGAGTCAGTTACGCGTAGGAAAGGTGTTAGCACCCTACAGCGCCCGCTATATGGCGGTACCTTTAATTAAAAATCCAAAGTAGATATGTTTTTCAAAATGTTAATTTCCCCAAAAAATAATAAGACAAAAATGCTAAAAAAAAACAAAAATATTTTTTTAATTTTTTGGGCCCGACAAGGATTGACCTTGGTCCTACTTATTCTCATTCAAAATGACAAATCGGGATTATGTAGTTTTTTAAAAGATATTTGTTTGAAGAGGGGTTGATATTTTTAATTTTTTGAGAACTTTGTATTTTTTTTGTATTTTTTGAATTACTTGAAAATATATGTCACACGACGCGAGTGGTCGGACAGACAATAAAAGAGAAAGAAAACTATTTTTGTATTTTTTGAAAATAGTTGTCACACGGTGCGGGCGACCGAACAGATACCATAGAGTGAAAAAGATCATTTTTAGATTTTTGTAATATTTATAATTTTCAAATTTTATTTTTTTTAAAAAAAGATGAAATTTAATTAAGAAGAATAAAAGTGGAATACAAAAATATGATGGTGCATGAATAACGTGAGAGGTGCATGAAGTAATTAGGTGTGTAAAGTAAAAATGGGAGTGCAACAAGTAAAATATAAAACATGCCCAAAAGTGACAACAAAACATGTAAAGGGAGTGGGGTCAGTAAACCTGGTGGTGCAGATTAGTAAACATAGGGGTGTAGAGTTATCAGAAATTAAAGGTGCGGGAAGAAAAGAAATGAGAAGCACAACATAACACATGGAGATGTATGAGATAAAAATAGAGGTGCATATGGTACTGGAGGGTTTAAGGCCTGAAGCTCTTTTTCTTTCTTTTTTAGAAAACCCTAATTAAAACTAAAGCCTATTCCTTCCACTATGGCACAACAACTTCTTCTTCTCAACACCAAGACCTTGTCACCGTTCACCTCCATCTGCTTGACCACGCCACCATGCAGCTAGCTCGCCGGCGACACCAGTCGACGTCGGAGTCGTCAACATCCTCCTCGGCGGTTCGACCACTTCGTTCTCACGCACATATCGATCCTAACCCCGAGAGATCGTCACCTCGCCACAACCGGCCATAGACTTTGTAGGCGACACCGGTGTCCACCACGAACGTTGACGATGAGAGCCTCGAGACATGCAACCTTCACTCTTCCTTCTCTCGAGCACGACTCGAACTACTTCTGCGCGAACCCAGGGCCATGCCATTGGTGCCCGTCCTCCGTTCAAAGCTCTCCTTTCTACTCCTTCACTCTCCCTTCTACTCCTTCACCCCGCGCGACCTTCACTCTCCCTTCTACTCCTTTGTTCAAAGCTCTAACCAAATTTTCTTACATAAGGGAGGAAAAGCTAAGGGACGTGCATCAGGTTGACATCAATCTACACTTTTTCATTTATTTATTATTTAAAAAAATGATAAAACAAAATAAAAATGAAAAGTAAACAAAATAAGATTTAAGTTAAAATTAAAATAAAAAATAAAATAAAATAATTAAGATAAAGGAAACAAGATTAAATAAAACAAGATTAAATTAAAGTTAAAATGAGATGAAAGTAAAAGTATGGATATATTTCTCTTCTTATTTTTCCCTTCTCTTAATTATTATCAAAGTCAAAATTTTATTTCCTACCCGGACGAAATTGGGTGTTGACAGCTACCCCATTTTACTTAGATTTTACCGATAATATGAAAATTGACTTTTCATAATATTATAGTAAAATATAAGTAAAGATAGAAACACTAATTTCGTTTGGGTTTTGGCAAGGAAGAGGGTGAATAAAAACTAAATTAAAGGAATGTGATGACCAATTCTATGTAGAGGGCCAAGGTCCAAAAAAAATGGATTCAACCATTCCTTAGGAAGAGGTTTTATCCAAAAGAGAAGAAAGAAATCACCAACCATTATATTAGAGAGGGTTGTGATGCCAGACAAACTTTGAATTTTTTTTTTGAATTCTGAAATACTTTCTTTTCTAGATTTTGTTTTTTTGAAAAGATGGAATATATTTTTTTAGATTTTTCCTTTTTTTTTTGAGATTTTGATTTTTTTTTTCACTTTATACCTGAATGAGACCATTCCGAAGGAGAGGGTCATGGAGAAAGGAGGATAGGGACAAGGTGTTGTAACCTTGGCAGGGTGACGTAACCCTAACTTAGAAGTGGTAGACAAGGTGTTAAAACCTTGGTGCAGGGATCACGGTGTTGAAACCTTGATATGCAAAAGAAACAAGGTGTTAAAACCTTGATGCAGGGATCAGGGTGTCGTAACCCCGATATGCAAGAGAAACAAGGTGTCAAAACCTTGGTGGAAGGATTAGGGTGTCGTAACACCAATATACAAAAGAAGCAAGGTGTCAAAACTTTGGTGTAGGGATCAGGGTGTCGTAACCCCGATATGCATGAGAAATAAGGTGTCATAACCTTGGTGCAGGGATCAGGGAGTCATAACCCCGATATGCATGAGAAACAAGGTGTCGAAACCTTGGTGCAGAGATCAGGGTGTCGCAACCCTGATATGCATGAGAAACAAGGTGTCAAAACCTCGATGCAGAGATCAAGGTGACATAACCTCGATATGCAAGAGAAACTTGATCGATAAGAAATTTGTAGCCTGAAGGAGGAAACTTTAATGTATGTTGATCTTGTTGCATTTTTGAAAGGGAAGAATTTGATAACCATTCATATGAATGAAGAGGGCTTCAATATGATGATTTTGTTTTGATGGATTGATGTAAACACATGTTATGAAAAAGGGATTTTTCAATTTCTTACCACTAGGTGTCAAAACCTTAATATTAGAATGAGGGTGTCAAAACCCTTATATGAAAATCTGAATGCCTGGTGAAAAAAGTTTAATGTGTCTTGTTTTTTGTTCTTTATATGCATGTCTGAGTCAATTGTTTCATTTATAATCATCAAATTCATATTTATTTTTAATGTTTTATGAAATTGAGGAATGCCATACATATGGAGGTATAATGCTCAAGATGTTAACTTGACTTTCTCTTTCAAAAAATGTGTGCATGCTTGCTCGGGTTCATGGACAAGTGAAAAGCGAGAGATGCTTGGGAGGATTTTGAGGAGACTAGGATAATCATGTGGGCACATCATTTCTCTTACACTCCTAGAAAGAAGATATAACTTGTGAATGTTAGGGTGAAAAACATAAGAGACCTAAAAATTTCCCCAGTTTTGGTATACGAGAAAATGGGTATGAGGATATGGATCAATGGATTTTATGGTGAAATATTCACGTGAAACCCAGAAAGCTACCCCAGCTATGGTATACATAAAAGAATTTTGATTGAACAATGGGTTTTGTTTTTGAAGATAGGGATTTATGAGCATTTGGGTGAGAAATTAATGTGAAACCCACAAAATTTGCCCCAGTTTTGGTGTATGAAGGAGAATTTGAATGAACAAGGATGTTGTTTCAACAGAGGTAGTTGAAATGGAAAGGATTGATTGAAAAGGATTGGATAAAAAGGATTGCCTCAGTTGGTTCTTTTTTCCTTTGCTTGCTTTTGACTAGATAATAAGGAGTTCTCTTCTTCTCGAGACATCATTTTTTCATTTTTTTTCACTATTGCATTTTTCATTCGCTCAATTTTAACGACTGCATTGTTAGCCATGTCGCCTTATCAGAGAATTAAGGTTTCAGAAAATTAGAGCAAACATTCTTCAATTACTGTGGACTTTTATTTGGCTTGTAACATGGCTGCGGGTTGAAAGGTTTCGAAAGAGAGGACATAAAGGCCCAAATGAATGTTTATCAGTTATCACTTTTGAAACCAGGGTTATCATATAGGTTTTGCATGACCTATTTGTCAACATTTTGAACGCTACACTTTTCTCAAATTTTATTTCCATTTTTCATTTGTCATCACTTGTGATTTCCCCCCCCCCTTTTTTGCTTATTCTTCCTTGTCGACTCCTTCATTTAATTACTGAGTGCTTCCTAAGCGCGTTTTAAGCTGACTTTACTGTAATGATAACCCTTGTTTGAGAACATTCTCGAACAAAGACTTATTTTTTTAGCTCAATGGGGGTAGCAAGGGATAATTTTTACTTTTACGAATATAGAAAGATGGTCACACATCATTTCAAATTCAAAGTGCTTTATTTTCAAAAGATTAACTCTACGACAAAACTCGATGACCTTAACACAAATTGCCTCCCTTTGTTTTTTGCTCAAACTACCTTCTCGGGTTTTCAATCTAGCAAAATTATTTGATGTCTCAATGGATTAAGAGATCACCCTAGTAGCACAAGCGAGGGTAACCTTGGCAAATTTGCCCCAATATGAAAGTTTAGGTTTATTACTTTGGGCAGTGGAAATGATGTTAGGGCAGATCCTTTTATTTTAAGAGAGCAAAAGGTAAAGGATTTCAAGAAACACGTGCACGACTATTCAAAAGAGAACCCCAAGTAGTTCCTAATTAAAACATTTGACCTCTAAAAAGCATGATACCCCATTATTCTTTTTCTTTTTCCCTTTTTTCTTACTCATTTTTTTCTTTTTTGTTATTTTTTGAAAGACATGAATTTGATGATTTGCAAGAAAAACAAGTGACTCAGAACGCGATTCTTTTGGCCTCCAATTTTGTTATTACTTTTTTTCATTAATTTCATTTTTCATTCTCTTCCTTGACACCCTTTTAGGACTTGTTTTCAAGTAAAACTTGGAGAAACCCTATGATTACTAAATGCAGTGAAGTTCATGGATGAAAGCGTGACATTAATGAACAAAGTCATCATAGCAAGATGATCCAAATAAAACAACATCAGATTCACTTTTACAACGAGTTATGCATTCTTATGTGGTCCTAGAGCTCACTTCATTTCTCCATAGCATTTGCAAAGGCGTTGCCATACCTTGCCTCAGTGGTGAGTTGATTTCATTTAAACTTTAACAGTCCTGAATCAATCAAGGACTGCACTTTATGCTTGAGTCCCCAACATGTTTCGGTTGAATGACCAATAGCCCTTCCATGGTAAACACATCTTGCATCTGCGTCATAATTCTTGGGGTACGGGGGCTTGACAAGCTTCATGAGACAAATAGAGGCCAAACGTCTTTGGAGAAGACTTGGGAGCAATGCTGCATAGGTCATAGGGATAGGAGTGAAACTCGCGAGCCTATTGTCTTGATTAACATTTCTTTGTCCAACGGTTCGGTGGGAAGTTGAGTTAGGGTCGGGTCTCAAATTTTGTCCTGGAAAGGCTCCGGAATGAGGGTAGGTCAAAGGTATTTGAGCGGTGGGACGTGATTGAGCTTTACCATCTCTCCTCTTCCCAGGTTTAGAACTAGACTCGTTCACACTTGCTACCATGGTAGAAGCATGTGCGATCTTACCTATCTTCACACCAATTTCAATTCTTTCTCTAATTATCACCAAGTTTGCAAAGCTTGAGGAAACATTACTCACCAAACGCTCATAGAAGGGTGATTCTAGAGTGCTTATAAACATAGTTGTTATCTCTTTATCAGGCAAAGGTGGCACTACTTGAGCAGCAATCTCTCTCCATCTTCGAGCATACTCTTTGAACGCCTCAAACTCCTTCTTCGCCATATTTTACAGATGCAACCTATTAGGTGTTGTATCACTATTGTATCCATATTTCCTCAAGAATGCATCATCCAGATCTTTCCATGAACGAATGTGAGTTGGTTCCAAAAGCGTTTACCAATTCAGAGCGATGTTAGTTAAGCTTTCCTGGAAGAAGTGAATTAGTAGTTTTTCATCATGAGCATAGGCAGTCATTTTCCTACAAAACATGGTTATATGGTTCTTTGGACAAGTGTTCTCTCGATACTTCTCAAACTCTGGCAACTTGAACTTTGGGGGTATCACCATGTCTTAGACCAAGCATAGTCCAGCAACATCACTAAATACAAAATTCCTTTCCCCTTCTATGGTTCTCAACCTCGTCTCAAGCATTTGTAATTTACTCTCTTCGTCCTTAACGTCCCCAGGTGAAGCAATAGACTTTACATCATGTTGCTTTGTCTCTATTACGTTCACAATATATGGATGAGTGGTTTCCCAAAAACATGTGAAAGTAACAGCTTTAAGCTTATTTTCTTCTTCAACCGCAATGTTTTCGGCATCTTGAATGTAAATTTTCCTCGAGTCCACTCTGAGGGGTGGAGTGTAATTTGAAGGGAGGCTAGATGGAGGATAAGTTTGGTTTTCCTGAACCCTGTGTTGTTGTTGTGGTATGCCCGTTTCTCCATGGTTTTGCATGGCATTCAAGGCCTCCGAGATTTGACTCATCTAACTCTTCAATTGTTGGATATCAGCCTTCATCATTTCTTGGGTTTCTCCTTGGTTTTCTATGATTTTGCGATAAGGTTGTGTCTTGTAGAGTGTCTTGGAAGTTTAGCCGTATTTTACTTTTATTATTTAGGTGAATTTTATCGAGTGAAATGGATAAAGAAAGAACAAAAAGGAAATGAAAAGAAAAAGAAAAGACAACATAATGCAACCACATCTAGTTAGAAATTATAAAGTTGTGAAAGCACCGCCACAAGCATAATGGAAACTAGCACAAAACAGAGTCAACAATGTGATCCATACAATAAAACATCTAACATTTAAGCGCACTACGTTTGAAGCACAGGAAGTCGTGATTAATTATCTTGAGCCCTAGCCATCACATTCTTCATTTCCCCCACCAGTTTCTTGTAGTAGTTGAGGAAGGCTTCAATCCCCTTAGGTGGGTTAAAAATCGGCATTGCAGCCTCAGCTGTGAGAAACATATCTTCCAGTGCTCTGTAATACGTCCTTGTTCCACGACATATTCATTCATCTGAATCATCAATTTGCGATGTCTTTTTTTTGTTTCTGCCTAATACAAATGTTCCTTCTCTAGTTTTTCCACTGCTTCTTCCACACGTTGCTCGACATCATTAAGTTTGATTTGTATGTCATGCAACTTTTTCAGTGCTTCCTGCTCGTCCCTCTTGAATTCATCACACAAGTCTTTTTTAACACGCTTTAATATCTCAATTATATCGCACTCTAGGGTTTTCCACCTCAGCTTAGTGTTAACTGATGTTAGGTCCTATTTTTGCTTTCTTATAAACTCTTCATACGCTCACTCACTTTCCATACCATCATGTCTAGGGTTTGCATAATTTTGTTGCACGTTCTAAAGGTCATTGGTCAACGTGATATTTTTCTGTTTCGTCCTCTCTAGTTCTGCCCTCAGTAATTTCACTTGTTGAACCTCAGCATTCAAAAACCTTTTTTCCCAACTCGAGTCTAGAGAAATAAACTTGAATGGCAACTTAACTACCTTAACCGTTGCTGTGAGCCATTGGTTGTAAGAAATTCTTTCATCAACAGTCCATGATCTTGGGTCCCCCCCTCTGCACGAACAATATTGCCCTAAGCGTCCCTAATTTGATGAAGCACTTCAGCAAAAGTCCATTCCTCGTAATAAATTCGCATTGTGGCAAGAGATGCAAGTGTTGGTGATCCTCTCATAGGATACCCAAATTGTCTTTATGCTAATAAAGGATTGTAATTAATATAACACTGGATACCCATGAGGGGCACATTAGTGTAATTTTCGCAATGGTATATGATATGCGATCTTTGTTGCCAAGAAGCACACCATCTAATCTTCTCCTCATTTAAGCTTGCATAGAGTTGTGCCTATTCATTGGCCCCTTTTATCTCCGGTAAACAACATAACATCTTCCTTCTCTTAAGCTCATGAAATTGATTCAAAGTCCCATACACCTCAACTAGAATGGTAGTGATAGGATTTTTAGAACGACATTAGGAAAAAGCATGACACCATAGAGGATTAGGGCCAGTACATCCATAAATGTTTCGCATTTGTCTCCCGTAGCTAACTGATGCAAGTACCACTCAAGTTATTCTTGAGGAAGGCCCTTTACTTTACCCTTAATTGTGAATTCGCTTTCCAAGTTCATAGGGTGTATCTTCATTATTTAAGATAGCGTCAAGATAGGGGTATATTGTCCGAGGTAGTTAAATGGGGCATTGCCCTCGAGAGGCATATCTAAGATCTGCTCCAATTCCTCGATTGTTGGTGCCAACTAAAAGTTTTGAAAAGTAAAGCATCTTAGGGGTAGGTCATAGTACTGAGCTAAAGCAGTAATCGTTGACGTTTGGACCTCCAACTCTAACAAGTTCAACAAATTCCCATATTTTTCCCTAAATGCATCCCTTTAGGTCAAATTCATTTTCTTTACTAGTTCTCTAAGGCCACTCATATTACCTTCCTTTGCTTTGATCGATATCCTTTTCTTCAAAGTGTCTACACTTGAATGCCCTCGACTCCAAATCCCATGATAATTTCCATTCTTCTTTTGAGGACTTAATCACAACTTTATAATGTTACCTAGAACCAACAAAATGCGACAAAACCATGAAAAAGTATGGAGAAAAAAAGAAAAGAATGAGAAAATAAAATAAAAAAGATGTACGAAATGATAGGGTGATATGTACAAGATGCATTCAAATTAGAGTTATAAACTGCACACATCTCCCTTTGTGCCTTAGCGAAGGTTCGACGCTTAAGATCTAAGTGAAGTACATGCACTCTCAAGGATGGTTTCCTAGTACTTAATGGTCGAGGTCATTAGAGCTACGACTCACTACATGGCATTTCTCACAGCAATTGGTAGTCAACAAGAAGTGAAAGTACCAAAAAAGCAAACAAACTCTAATTGGGGTTCTCAAAATGACCACTTGGGAAGTTCATCCACTGTGACACTGAAAAAGTATGGAGTAAAAAAGAAAAGAATGAGAAAATAAAATAAAAAAGATGTACGAAATGATAGGGTGATATGTACAAGATGCATAGACAAAAGCTGAAGATACAAATTAGAGTTATAAATTGCACACATCTCCCTTTATGCCTTAGCGAAGGTTCGACGCTTAAGATCTAAGGTGAAGTACATACACTCGCAATGATGGTTTCCTAGTACCTAATGGTTGAGGTCATTAGAGCTACGACTCACTCCATGGCATTTCTCAAAACAGTTGGTAGTCAACAAGAAGTGAGAGTACCAAAAAAGCAAACAAACTCTAATTGGGGTTCTCAAAATGACCACTTGGGACGTTCATCCACTGTGGCACTTCTACACACTCCCCTCTAATTCTAAGTTACACAGACCAGGGTATAGGGCCCCACTCATGATATGCACAATGTGTGTGTGAAGGGAGAATGATGCATTCCCAAAACCTACTTGCAAAACAACTAGAAAATTTCCCAAACAAGGAAATAAGGAAATATATTCCCAGATATATAACAAAATAAGGAAAATAATTCACACCCAAATATTCCAAGAGATAAATATATACAAATGCGAATAGAGACAAGAATATACAAACAAAAAGAATGGGGAAAGAAAACATCAAGTGATGAGCGAGCCTCAGCCAATCTTCGGCGGAAACTCCTCGCAAGGTCGTGAAACATCAATCGTTCGGTGGAAAAACCACCAAACAGGCAGCGGAAGACCGAGTTCTAGTGGGGGAACTCTCAATGGTTCGGTGAACCGACGAGGTTAAAAACCTAATCTAGGGTTAGGGTTGAGCTGAGACGAAAGGCGAAATTTAACACTCTCATTCATCAAAGCTAGCTTACAAAGTGATTGGCCAACACCTTTTATAGATTGAAGGGCAGTCGTAAGCAAACAGAAAAGGAAATGGAAAAGAAGGGTGGATGCCTTCTAACACAAACCTAACGGCAAAGATGGAATGAAGAACCCTAGGATAAGGTTTGGGTTTGGACGGCATTATAGACCCCTGGCCTAAGGTGTGAGATGCGTGATTTTGGAAAGAGCTCGTGAAGGAGGTGGTATAGAACCCTAGCAGAGAAAGCTACGCGTGATACATTGGGTTCACGACAATGAAGAGAAAAACACCGTTTGATGTGGGAAAGAAGACCTGGGCTGCAGCTATATCATTTGTTGGCCCAATAAGGATGTTGGCTGCAGAAGGATTGAACGCGTGAGGTATGGTAGAATTGATGTGGATCCGTGTGATGCTTCAAAGGAAACGTTATTTGGGCTGCTATTGGTAGAAACATTATGAAGCCCATCACACTATATGAAGACACGCGTAGGTAAAGGTGAGAGTTGGTGCCACGTATTGATGCCAATTTGGGTTGCTTCATGGAGAGTTGGCACATTCCAGTGTTGATGCACTGCAGAAAGATGATGGGCCGTTGGTTGCAATTTAGATTAACTACGTTGGGCTTCTCATCCACGATGCTTAATGTAAAGAAAGCTATAAATGGGTTGCACAATATAGTCCAAACATTAGGTTGATATTAACAATAATGAGTCAAAAGATTTAAGGCCCAAATCAAACATTTATTTAATTAAAAATAAAAAAATAAAAGAAACTAAAAAGAATGGTCAAGCCATTGGCCCAAGCTGAAAATCCCTTTAGGTGATATTCATCATCAAGGAAAATCATATCAAGTTCGCATATTTAATTAAATGGCTTGACTCTCCAGCGTCCCAAGTGGAGTCGCCATCTGTCGTAATCGGAATCGCGACGAAACGAGTTTGAAAAGAGATTTGGAGTCGCCACCATAGTTATTTCTAGAAAACTATGGAAAACCATAAGGATGACGCAAGCCTGTGAAAAAACATATTTTTTTGGATCCGGGAGTTCGTTACGCGTAGGGAAGGTATTAGCACCCTACAACACCCCTCAAAGGGCGGTACCTTTAATTAAATATGCAAAATTGATGTGGTTTTCAAAATGTTAATTTCCCAAAAATAATGAAACAATAATATTAAAAAGAAACAAAAATATTTTTTTATTTTTTGGACCCGACAAAGATTCACCTTGATCTTACGTATTTTCATTCAAAATGAGAAATCAAGGTTGCGTAGTTCTTTAAAAAATATTTAGAAAACTATTTGGGTAATGATTTTGGATCTTTAGAAGTGAACCTGATAAGGATTGGCCTTGCTCCTACGTATCTCACAGTGGAGAATCAAGGATCACATAGTTCTTAAAAAGCTTTTTTGTTTGAAAATGTTGATGTTTTTATATTTTGAAATTTTATAATTTTTTGGTATTTTTAAATTACTTGAAAATATGTGTCAGATGACGCAAGCGGTCGGACAAACACTAAAAGGGAAAGAAAATTCTTTTAGTATTTTTTAAATTATTTGGAAGAAAGTGTCACACGACGCGAGCGGCCGGACAAACACAATAAAAATGAAAGATAACTTTTTTTTTTTATTTTTTTCTATATTTTATTTTTTATAATTCTCAAATATATTTGTTTTTTTTTCTAAAATAAAATAAATAAATAAATTTATAAAAGGATGAAATTATATAAGAAGGATAAAAGCGAAAAACAAAAATACAAGGTACATGAGTGATTAGTGGGGGTGCACAAAGTAAACACAACAATAGGCCCAAAAACAATAGACAAAGTTACGTCTTCTTTCTCTCACTACGGAAGTCCACGAATACATGGTATTCCCTTGGAAGCTTAAGGTTACTAGGGATACCTTTCTTTCCTCGACCACTTGATGGAACTCAAAAAGTTGTTCTACTTTCATTTACCAATCTAGGTATACCTCTACATCTTCTTTCCGATGGAAATGAGAAAGTTCTACTCTAATCTCTCTTAGTGCATGCTCTCTTTCACGCTTCCTTCTATGCTCTATTGGTGGAGGAGCTTGATAGTATTGATTGACAATTCTACAATCCTTCTCATAGTGTGTAAGTTAGGTAGGAGTTTTGCAGTTTCACCTTGATTGGCTCCAAGTTCTCAACCTCTCGTGAATCTTTCCTCTTTTTGTCCAAGTATTCTTGCTTTTCTTATAATGGCAAGATAAGAATACGTTTCAAATTTCTATTTTTCTTTTAGGATTGCTTCTTGTTTCCTCCAAAGTTTAAGTGATTTTAGTTCTTGGGCAAAATGGTTTAAACTTGGTTGGCCCTCTTCACTAGAATTGCTTCCAATCTGGTAGGATGGAGCTTAAGACATGCTTCAAGTTTCCAAAAATATGCAATGCACAAACAAACTTGTATTTCAAAAGGAAATTCCTTAAGAGACTTAAGGATGCAAAAGGATATCAAGTTCACTTCAAGGAAAGGGAGGAGAATCACTAAGGATTACTTAATATCCAAATCTTTCATAGCCAAAGTTTTCCTCAAGCCCTTTTGTACCGAACTTCTGAAATGAAATTAGGTTTGATACAGAAATGGACACACGCACTAAACTATAAGAATTAATAATACACTACAAAAAAACATGTAAATACTGACGTTTATTTTTGTAATTTACGTCGTTTTTAATTGTCATTATTTACTTGAGTGACGATTTCCTGAAATGTAGTAATTCTTGCCGTCACAAAATATAATATGGCGGTTATAGATGAACTGCCGCAACAACTGTCATTTTATACAACGTATAAAGTGACAATTTAAAGAGACAAAATGCATCAGTTAAAACTGACGTAATATATTTACTAGATAACAAATATAATGTGAAAAATAACGCTTTAAACTGACATTATTGTCATTATATTATGACATTTTTAATTGTCATCAATTTAATTAATTATAATTAATTTTGAAATTAATTACGTCATTATCAAGTGTATTAAGTGACGTAATTTTAATATTTAATTATTTATTCTTTTTAATATTTCTTATACTTTCATAATTCGATAAAATTATTTTTTCATGATAATTTAAAATATATAAAAAATGGAAAATGATATGTTAACAAAGTTTTTCTTACAAACTTTTTGACAAACTACTAATTTGGATAAAAAAATATTATTTTATTACTTTATTTTAGTTAAAAAATAAAAAATTAAATATTTTAATTCTATTTAAGGAAAGTTTGTCAACTTTGTCAAAATATTTTTGTCAAAAGATCATTTTCCATAAAAAATTATAGCACTATCAAATAGAAATTGATAAACTAAATTGTTTCATTATGAATATAACATAACTACACCAAAGTACCAATTCAAGCATATGAAAAAAAAAAAAAAAAAACAAAAA
>Ga0214544_1002761_pt1 | contig 36683 bp, 20 predicted proteins | sample CNSS3metaG_FD_160074 | JGI IMG/M metagenome (GOLD analysis project Ga0214544, IMG submission 160074) | Root nodule microbial communities from cowpea collected in UCLA plant growth center, Los Angeles, California, USA - CNSS3 | ecosystem: Host-associated > Plants > Roots > Nodule | place: USA...
ATATATGTGAGATATATAAAATATATATATATATATATATATATATATATATATATATATATATATATATATATATTAAGTATTAAATTGAATTAAAAAAGTGTACAATATGGAAACAGAAATGCTCCATCCAATAGAAATCAGTATTCATGAAAGGGAATGCATTAGCTAATATAGGCCAATCGCACTGCCCGAGCTGATTCCAGAATTCAACATTTTATTATTATAATAATAATAATATGTATATGGTTTAGGGAATGGGGGTGGGTGGTGTTGAATCTCATAATTGCAAAACACAAAATGGTTTCACGAGACAAATCATGACCAAAAGACAAAAAACTCCAGCTCATAGCGAACTACACAACATTCCTCACAATATTTTCACTTTTCCTTTTAAATAATATGCAAGTTTTCTGCTTCGAAATTAAGATTTTTAAAAGATAAAAGGTATACTATACTACTCACTGACAAGTGACAAGAACATGCTGGGCTCACTTTCATTTTGTTCGCATTTTAACTTACATCTAGCTTAAAGTATTTATTTAATAATTAAGTTCTTATTATTTGAAATAAAACTATTATGTTAATTAAAGACGGATTATGTAATCCGTTTGGCGAAAAATTAGTTATTTTAGGGAAACAGAATACGAATTCCGTTTCGTAAAAAAGTGTCAAAAATTTTTTTTTGAAACGGATTACAGAATCCGTTTCACTTTTTTACGAAACGGAATTCGTATTCCGTTTTCCATAAATTTCAACTTTTTTTCGCAAAACGGTTTACGTAATCCGTTTCGTAAAGGTTTGAAACGGATGTCAGGATGCGTTTCATACAAGATTTCGTGTTGTTTTTTTAAAACGGAATGTGGAAGCTGTTTCATAGTTTCTGAAACGGAATACGAATTCCGTTTCACATCATAAACTGAAAAAAAAAAGTTAAGCACACTTGGAGAGAAGATAATAGGATGCAGGTTACTCACACTATCACCTTCCTTCAAAGAACCGAGAAACATAGAACCTTCAACCACCACAACCACAATGGACACTGAGACACTGAGTGAATAAACAAGATTGCTTTAAAAAAAATGAATGAAAGTGATACAAACCTCGGAAGAGGGACCACCACCCAGCAGAGAATGAAAGAATGAAGCAGACAAAAATTAAAGCTCAGGGACCTCAGGAACCACACGAGAATGAAACGGAGAATGAAACTGAGAAAATTTTAAATGAAGGCACACAGTGAGACGGAGAAGCAACAGGAGAACAAATAGTATCGTTTTGGGGGTGCAGAAGTTGGCGACGCAGTAAATGAAATTTACTGCGTCCCTACCCACTTTCACCTAAATATCAAATAAGGTATAACAGTAAATTTTGGGGTACAGAAAAACTGTTGGAGGTGCAGGGAGAAGCACCCCTCAATGTTCTTACTCTTCTGTACTTATCATATTTTGGTATTGTCCATTTTATTTGCACTTTTCCTTTTACTTTAGCATTTCTTATATACGGAAAATAGTTTCCATAATTTTAGTTTATATATTATGCGTTTAATGTCTGTTTTTATTAAATAATTTAATGACTTTTATGAGTTGAATAATGGGTTAAATAGAATAACTTTAACTAAATAGCTTTATGTTTAATATATGTTCAATTATAATAGAAAACCCCAATTGAATTAATGAACAATAAAAAGGAATTAAATTATCTTTTTTTTTCGTATTTTCATTTTAATAAATGAGTTAGATTGTTGCGGTCAATGTGATGGCCTTCTTTTGACATCTTGATTAACCACACGTTACATTTAGGTCTTTGATTCAATTTGGCCTATATGTTTTGTATTTAATTGACTTTTTTTTTTAAAGATTATTTAATTTATATTTTTGTAAAAATAATTATGGTCTATTTTGTTAAATTCGTATTAACTTGATTTGGAAGTTGATAAGTGTATAATTTAAGTGACTTTGCATATCATTTTGATGCCAAGATTGCATAAAACTCCTTCATCGAGTAAATCAACCCTCATATACTTAGGAATATATAATGAAGTACTAAGGATTAGAAATTTGTGAATGTGATGGTATTTGATGAATTTCAATGATTTTTGTCGGATTTGGTCAATGGTGAAGCTGAGCCACAAAGCTGGCACTAAGCAACTAAGGCGACAAAGGAAGAATTCAAACTTAAGCCTTATAATTGAGTTTTTGAGTATGCAAGAAAGATAATCAAATCTTCATACTTTGTTATGTTTTTGAGTTTTGGCATAAAAAAGGAAATGTTAGAATATTTGTATCACTGCACATGGCAAGGCGTAGCATGGCAGTTGCAGTAGCCGTGGCTACTTGCTGTTTGGTGACTTTCATAAATTGGAACAGAGGGGAAACGAAGAACACATAACCTCGTACACCTACATCTTCTTCCTTGTTCTATTATCTGCAACCTGCACACAACAACATTCATCCTTAACCCATCATAATCGTTTCCCCATTTCACTCTTTTTTTTTTCCTCCACCAACAACTCATCCCACACGGTCACCAACAAGCATCATCACCTTCGCCCGCACGTTCTGCCTGCACAAATACACACAAACACCAAATTCACATTCATTCTTCATCATCAATAGAAATCATCCAACTCCCGGATATCACCTTCGGCACCTCCGTTTCTCGTCTTCCCCATCCAATACGCAAATTCATTGACACAAACCCAATAATCCAAACTCCCGAAATCAAAACAGAGAGAAAAGAAAAATCGTCGGCGGCATCTCGAATTGTGGTGGTATTGGTCGCGACGGCCACAAGGTTTGGTGTTTAAGTGAGCCACGTCGACGCAAGAAGAGGAAGAGGGGAACTCGGTGGCAACTGGCATCTCTGGTAGTGCTCTCTGCAAACGGCGATAGCACCGTGGCGGCAGTCCAGGTCGCAGCGATCTAAGTTGGCAAACGCGAGGCTGGAGCGGCGTGGTGTGCGACGGCGTGGCTCCAGGACCTGGCCTGTCTCCTCCGGGAGAAGAAACGAGAAGGGAGGCCATTTGGGGAGGTTGGTTCTCGCCGGCGACACCTCCGGTGATGACTGGCGTCGACGGCGGCGTCTCTCGCCGGCCTTCGAACGTGCGTCAGCGGCACCTGTCGCTGAAGTCGTGGGCACCTGCTGCTGGAATCGTGGTGGCTTGTGGGGATGTAGAAGAGGGAGGCTTTGCAAAGAAAAAGCTTTAATTTTAATTACGTTTAGTTTAATTAAAAATTGGGTCTGACCATATTGTGTACTCCGCCAACCCCTTTGTTTTAATCTCTGCACCTCCATTATTGTTTGTGTTGGATTGTTTCTCCTATTTATTTATTTTTTATTGCAGCCCATAGTTCACTGTACACACTTCCCATTAATTGCTTACTGCACCATCTTTCACTATTTTGCACACTTCTTGATTTTATTTTATTTTTGCGTTTTATTTTTTGTTTTGGGCTTTTATTTTATTTTTTTAAACATTTTTCAGACTTCCATCTCACTTCCTTTTGATATCTCACTTTCTCTCACACTAAACTTGTGTTTTCATAATATAAAAATTATAAAATTATAAAATAAAAAAAATAAAAAAATTCTTTCTTTTCTTTTTTAGTGTCTGTTCGATCACTCGTATCGTGTCACATTGATTTTTAAATAATTTAAAAATACCAAAAAAACTATAAAATTTCAAAAATATAAAAATGTCCACATTTTCAAACAAACAATTTTATTAAGAACTACGTGATCCTTAATTCTTGATATGTAGGAGCAAGGTTAGCCCTTATCACCTTCACTTCCAACAATCAAGTCATTTTCCAAATATCTTTTAAAGAATTATGTAACTCTGATTTCTCATTTTGAATGAGGATAAGTAGGATTAAGGTCAATCCTTGTCGGACCCAAAAAACCAAAAGTATTTTTATTTCCTTTATATATTTTGTTCTTATTATTTTCAAGGAAGATTAACATTTTGAAAATCAAATAAACTTTGCATGTTTAATTAAAGGTACAGCTGTCAGGCAATGCTAACACCTTCCTTACACGTAATCGACTCTCGAACCCAAAAATTTGGTTTTTCGCAGACTTGTTTTATCTTCATGATTTTCCATAGTTTTCTATAATAAACTATAGTGGCGACTCCAAAATCTCTTTTCAAACTAATTTCATTTTTGGTATGTCATCCCGTTGCAATTTTGATTGCGACAATATCTATTACATAATTTATTCGTAAGTGCGAATATTTTTATCGTCCATATGTATGATCTATTAACATGAAGGTTATAATATCTCCATATGAAGTAGTAGTAGTAATCCCTTTTCTTAAATACTTATGAGATAATGTTCATCTATCCAATAAAGTTCTCTTAGTCAAATAGAGTTCTATTAGTCAATTGTGTGTGGAAAGATATATCATAATCTAAATATGAAACTTGGAGAAACTTAGATGATAGGATAAAAACGTCATTCAACTCAAGGTGGTCGAGGAATCTAAGAAAGATATGGACTGAAAATCATTTATTGAAAAATGATAAATATATTTATTATTTTCATATGTTGGTAAACTATATTTTGTTGAAGTAGTATAATTATTGTTTAACTTCAAATATTAACAAACATATTAATTGTAACACATCTAAACATTACATAACAATTAAAAGGTCTTCTGAAAACTCCATAATCATCGCCAACCTTGTGATAACATGAAAAATCAATTATCATTTGACTATGATGGAGAAAAACATCCTACTTTTTTTTAAAGACCACAACACTTTGTTGAACAAGTTCAATACTTTTGCTAAACTAGTATGGGTTAAAGTCTAAATAAATAGTGTCAAGTTGATGTATGCAATTTTAGTGATATACATTTATCACTACTCTTATTTATCCGAAGTTTTAAGACAAATGACTTACATGTAGCGAATCCAGGATTAGGTTCTAGAAAGATGAATAACTTGGTGAGAGAAAATTAACACAAATTTTTAGAGTAATTTATCAATTTTAATATAAAGTCATCACTATGAAAGAAATAATTAAGAGGACAAAATCATAATATGGAATGGGAAAATTGGAGAAGAGATTGGGTTAAACAATAACTTTCTCCTTTTAAATTTTAAATGACATATTAATCTATAGAATATTTTTTTAAAATTTGAAAATCACACGACTAAATCTTGAAGCTTTTGACAAAAGTCATCAATACAATTTGACTCTAAATCATGACTTATCAAGAAATTCCTCAATTTTGCATGATTTTCTCTAACCTCTCTTCCAACACCATTCTCCTCATCCATCACAATCTCCACTGCTTTGCACACACTCTCCTTTCTGAACAAACCATCTTCTTCACCTTTCTCCACTTCAACCCCAACCTTCAAGTTGCTACCCAACATCCTAGCATTAATGACTTGGTCACTATCAAGTTGTGGCAATAACACCATTTGACACTTATTTACTAATGCCTCAGTTAACGAACCAGCACCACAATGAGTTATGAAACAACCAACTGATGGGTGTTCCAAAATCAATTGTTGTTGTATCCATCCATTGTGAACAATCCCTCTCCCCTCAACCCTTTCCTTAAACCCTTCTGGCAGTGCAGCGTCAATTGTCTCAAACCCAATTGGAACTTTTACAACAACCAAAAATGGAAGTCCTGTAAGTTCAAGACCCAGTACCAATTCTTGGAATTGATCATGTGATAATTTCCATTCACTCCCAAGAGCACAGAAAACCATAGAGCCATCCTTGAACCTTCCAAGCCACGCACTCCATTTTTCCTCTAAAATAGTGTTGGGTGACTCAGGTATGATAGGTCCTGAAAGGAGAATAGACTTTCCAAATTGCTCCGCAAGGTAGTCAACATAAGGCCCCTCAATTTCTCTACAACCTTTGAACCCAATTGCATCTGATAAGGTTAAACCACCATATATGCGGTCATAAAAGAGAACACCACTACCAAACTCCCAATTCCTCTTAGAAACAAGAAACTTAGCTTCATGTGCATGGAGTTTGATAGATGATACGGGGTAATCAAGAGGGGGTTGCATGAGGTCAAGTTCAGTTAAGGCACCCTTGTGGTTCATCCTTTGAGGGGCTGTTGTGTAAGATATTGTCGCAGGGCTAACAATCATGTATTGAAAGGATTTGATCCCTAAGCGAGAAGTAATGTTTGGAAGCCAATATGTGAAGTCAAAGAAAACAATTTGCGGCTTTAGTTGATTGAGGAGAAGCTCTATATCCCTCTCAGTGCGGTCCATAGCTGTCATAATGAGTGGACCTAGAGAGAAGGATACATCGGAAGTGGTTTCTGCACCATGAGGAAGGCCTTCAACATGAGGAACATTGATAGGGTAAAAGGTGATGAGATGTGGGAAGAGGTTGAATTGCTCTAACTTGGATTGGGTTCTTCTAGGGATGAAGAAGGAGATTTTGTGTCCTCTTTTTGCTAATTTGTTGGAGAGGTGGAGATAAGGTGTTAAATGTCCCATGGCAAACCATGGAAACATTGCTATGTGCAAAGAAGGTGCATCCATTTTTTCTGTGTCCAACTTGCTGCTTCCCTACTGCATATTCAAATATATAAAACCAAGTTTTCTACCTAAATCATTGATTGCATATTCAAATATATAAAACCAACTTTTCTACCTAAATCATTCATTTATTGGTATGATGCAATCATTGAAAAACATGTAAACTTAAAATATCATACGTTGATATTAACGCTACTTTGGACCTTTCTAAGAAATAATGGGGGTTTGTTAAATTGAGTGCGTTGTCTATAAGTTTTGCAACAATTTTTTTTTTTTTTATCTTTATAAGGGATAAGAGAGAAAGTATACTAAATAAAACCCAAAGTAATGGTCTTTATGGGTAATGGCACTTTAACCTTGTTAAAAATTTATACCATTATTCTACAATCCATTTTATTAATTTTTATTTTGATAATTTAATTTATATTTTATAGATAACTTCCTTTAATACTTATTATTATTATTATTTAAAGAAGCTAAATGGGTGTAACATTTATTCGTCGGAATAAAGTTGCCATTAGTTGTGATTCTTGTCGTATTTATTTGTTTCATCAATTTAGGACGAAAGTATTAAATTGGAGCATGTCTTATTCTAATCCCATTTGCACCTACTTTATTCCCCCCAGCTACACATCAGTTGCATACGTTCATGATCCATAATTTAGCTTCTTCTTTTTTTTTGTTTGATTTTAAATATTTGTTGTTTGATTCTAACTAGCATTCGGTAGACCAAACCATTATTATTATTTTTTTAATTTATGAAAATGTTTGTGTATTTTTAATTAAAATTGACGTCAAAGTAAAGAAAAATGAAAATATACGGGACGCAGATTTCAAAGTAAAAAAAAAATCATTTCTATAGGATAAATATTACACTTTCTTCTTACCGTACAAATAAATACACTATAATCAATAGATAGGATGAATGAATTTTGAGCAAAATGTGTAAACAATACATATAATTAATCAAAATGCAATAACAACAATATTCACAGAAAAGAAAATATGAAAAACTTATTAATAAAGTGTAAATATTGTTTTTTTTTTCTTTTTGAAACATCAAATGAAGATCCAACAATTGAAAAGAATAATCATCTACGAACCAACTAAGATAACTTGAATCCAGCATTGAATTTATTTTTAGTGAATTTTTGTCAATAAAACAAACATCTTATAAGTAAGGAGAAAGAAGACATGTACCTTTTTTTGCAGCTATTTCATTATTTGGACTAGATTTTTTTTGTCATTAATCTATCCGTTAAATTTTATTAATTGAATGTTCGCATATTATTTTTAAAAATAAAGATATTACTCGAAATATGAAAGTAAAACGATAAATTATTGAAGAAAATAAATTACAAATAAAAAATAGAAGAAAAGGATAAAGTACTCAAATATAAATTATTCCAGTGGAGTGGTTGAGAATATTCTAGTAGCTCGATGAGCATCCTTATGACTTAAGATTTATATGGATAATTTACACGTCTCAACTCTTATTATAAAATACATTATCCAAATAGCGTCCCTCAATATTAAGTTTCTCATGCCATACTTTTAAAGAATGAACATTGGACCATCATCAATGGTTGGTTGAGATAAAATACGAAGATTAGTGGTAAAAAGTAGTTATTATGAAGAAATGAAATAGTTAAAATTGTTGGAAATCAATAAAAATATTATCGTCTTTATTTTCAAGAATCATTCTAATAATAGAAAAATTAGATAAAAATAAGGTTAAAATACTTTTTTCTCCCGATTTTCGTTAAGTTTTGTCAAATAAGTCCTAATTTTGGTTTTGTGTTCCAAATTTTCGTCAATTTTGTTCAATTGAATTTTTTTTGCTAACACCGTTTAAATCATTAACGACCATGAACAGTGTCAAGTGACACGTGTCACTTCATTTTTTTTTTAAACTAGTGCCATACCCGTGCGTACGCACGAGTGTTGTGTTTTTTCTCTTTTTCTTTTAATTTTCTGTTTGTAAAATAAAAAAACATTAGTTATATTTACAGTAAATAATTATTTTATATATATTATTATACAATATTATTGTTTACACGAATAATAATAATAATAATAATGAATATTAGAGCTATATATTATTAGAATTAGGATGGATAAATGTTACTTTAATATTTGTCATTATAATTTTTAATAAAGTAATTTAAAATTGATTACAAATCACTTTATATATTTTGTTAATTACTTGGAATTAAAATATATTATATTTTTTAATAGATTACTCTAAAATTGCTTACAAATAATTAGGGATGTAAAAAAAATTCGTACCCGCAGGTATCCGTGGATAAAACCCGCAACGGGTAAGAAATGGATATTAAAAATGGATACCCGCTACCCGCAGGTATGCGTATTTTTAATACCCGCATGTTAACGGGGCGGGTACGGGTATCATAGTATCCGTACCCGTGGATATCCGTACCCGCTAAACTTAACCCTTATATATATATATATATATATATATATATATATATATATATATATATATATATATATATATTAAAAAACAGTATGAGTCTTCATTCAATAATGGTGGTCAGATTCTTATCCCACAAATGAGTAAATTACTTCCATATACTGTGGAGGCATTGATGTGTCTCTAGGACTGGTTATGGACCAACATGGAAGGTAAAGAAATTAACACTTTTACTTAGATATTTTAATTACGTGATTGTTAGAAATTTTTACTGAACTTCTTATGTTTTAAGGCTCTTCTAGATTAAAATTGGACAACCACGAAACTTTATACAATGTTGCAAGAGGTAGACATTGATGAAGTTAGTAATTTCTTTAATATTTTATTCAAAAATAAACTACAATATAAATTGATAGTGATTTTTTATTTGTTTGTTTTTCAAGAATCAATCAGAGAAAGGGGACTTGTTGATCTAAGCACTAATTATGGTTAAATATTTATTTTTTAAAATATTTTTGTAAATACCCGCGGGTACCCGTGGATACCCGCTGATATGAAAAAAATAGACGGGTACCCGCATAACGGATACCTGACGGATATGGATACGAGTACGGGACGAATATTTATCCAGCGGGTAGGGTACGGGGAGCTACTACCCATACCCTACCCGCCCCATTGACATCCCTACAAATAATCATAGATATTTTATTAGATGGAATAATAAAATATTATGTTTTTTAATTACTAACTAATAAATAAATTGGTTACAAATAATATTATGGTTATTATTATTGTGATATTTATATATTAAAATGTCACCTGATTATTAGTTATTATAATCTTTGGAGGGATATAATAATTAAAAGTTTAAATATAGTTGCAAAAGTGAGGAATTGTTTTTTTTAATATATTAGAATACAAAATTACAAACATTGAGAGTGATAGATGGGAAATGATGTTTTTAATATTTAAATATAATTTTTATATTTAAATATAACAATAATTATATAAATAATTTGATAATATTTAGATGTACATTTATTTGCTTTAAATTATAAAATTGATTAATGATATGTAATTAGACCATATAAAAGGTTGAAGTGGAGTTTACACTTTTCAATATAAAATATAAACATAAGATATTTTAAAATTTCTAAATGAGAAGAATAACAATACAATAATGATAATGATAATTATTATAATACTAATACAAAATAATAGTACTATTATTAATAACATTAATATTAATAATAAAAGTAATAATAATACTGAATATTTATTAATACTAATATTAACACTGATAATAATAATAATAATAATAATTCAAATAATTTAAATAATAATAATATTATGGATTTTGTGAAAAAGAATAATCGTATAAAAATAATTAAATAACTAATCACAAGTATTCTTAATAATAAATAATATTTATTTCAGAATAATAATAATTTTTTTTAATAATAATGTTAATAATAATACTAATGTAATACAACTAATAATAAAAAGTAATGGTTGGTATTGAAACATACTCATGTGTTTAGGGTTATTATTATTTTTTAAAATTATATTAAGAAAGTTAATATAATTATAAATAATATGATATTTTTTTTACTAATATATAATCAAAGAATTAATGTTAGTTGTGCACAAACTCACATCACTTACATGTATATAATTTGTAATTTAATTATATGTCTTAACTTATGAAATTATTTTTAAAAGTATACTTTATATAATCTATATAATATTTTATGATTATATTAGATATATTAAAGTTAACTCCTTTGTATCTAAAGTCTCTGCAAATGGTATAAGAAAATTTCTCTGGTCAATTAATTAATGATATGTAAACATGTCAAAGTGAGCCAACCCAGCTCACACGGGTTGGCTCACCACGAGCCGGGTTGAAAATGAGTGAACCCAACCCAGCTCACTTTCCAGAAATATCCATTAATACTAATAATATTAATTAAAATAATAATAATAATAATAATAGAATAATCTAGAATTATATATATCGTACAAAATAATAATAATAACAATAGTAATAGAAGAATAATAGTAATATTGTTAAATATTCATTAAATACTAATCACTTTAACACTAATAATATTAATATATTATTAATTATGTATAGTAAAATAACATTGTTGTATGATTAAAATTTATAATTAAAAATTGTAATCATATACTATATATTATATTAAAATAAAATACATATTCACGGTCATTATTAAAATAAAATATAGAGATATTATGCATTACATAACCGATACAAAATAAATACAACAAAAGGTTTGAATTGAGTTTATAACAATAATTAAAAAGAATTGGCCGAATGAAATTTAAAAAAAAGTTAGATGTACATAGAGAGTCAATGTTTCTTTTGTTTTTTCTTTTTAATTTATATTTAAGTTTATAATTATATATAGTTATAAAATAATATTTTAAAAGAGAGTTTGATGATAAAAAACCTAAAACATTAATTATGGGTATTTATTATTTAGTGACACATTAATTAAAAAATAATAATATTATTTGAATATTAATTTCTTTAAATAAATGTAATGGATAAATATTTGTTACAGATTTTAAAGATAAAGTTTTACTGTGTTTAATGTCACACAATTACAACAGAGATAAAACAGAGACTTAATGGTATATTTATTTAGCATATGTTGAATCAAATTTAAGGTTAATCATGTAATTGTGCACTCAACCAAATCCAATCATTAAAAATAGTTTTTTTTTTTTCTACTAACATTCTAAATATGAAAATAATAAAGTGTAATAAATTTATTAATTTTCAATAAATATAAATTCAATCTTCATTGAGTGTTAAAATTATAGCATTAATAAATTGATAAATAAAGAAATAAATTAAAATAAAATATAACAATTGATTATATTTATAATAACAAACAGTAATAGTAAAAGTAACATTAATAATTAAAATGAATATTAATTATCGATAAATAGATTATAAATTAAGAAAGACGTCGTGAATCGATTCTTGAATTTTTTTTTCCATAATCAACTAATAACTATGATTAAAATAGTTCATCAACACGGTATTTATAAAAATAAAGTAATATTAAAACTAACATTGTAAATGAAAATAGTGAAATGTAATAAATATATTTAATAAATATTGATTAAGATTTTTTGAGTAATAATTAAAGAAATAATTTAAAATAAAATATATTTATTGATTAAAATAATAATAAAAAAACAATAGTAATTATAATAGTATTATTAATTACCGATTAAAACTTCGTTTATAATTAAAGAAATTTAAAATTATTAATAAAATAAACTAATTGATAAAATATTTTAGAAATTAATCATGCAATTATTAATTATAAATGTACAAATTTAAAAGATTTCAAAACGTATAGAATAAAAATAATTCACTGATAATTAAAAATTAAAAACAATTAATAGAATTAATTAATCAGCTAATGAAAAGATTTAAAAAATAATCATGATTGATTGTATAAATCAATCCGATGTTTTACATATGAGCACAATTAATTATAAATTTAGTATTAGTATAAAAAATAAAATCTTGTTACATTAATTGCTGTTGTTATATGTTGTGATTTTGTTTTATTAGTTTTATAATTAATAAAATAAGCAAATTAAAAATAATTAATAAAATAAATTAATTGGTAAAAAATCTTTAGAAGTTAATTGTGTAATTATTAATATAAAATATATAATTATACCGTATTTATAAAAATAAAGTAATATTAAAACTAACATTGTAAATGAAAATAGTGAAATGTAATAAATATATTTAATAAATATTGATTAAGATATTTGAGTAATAATTAAAGAAATAATTTAAAATAAAATATATTTATTGATTCAAATAATAATAACAAAAACAATAGTAATTATAATAGTATTATTAATTACCGATTATAACTTCGTTGATGATTAAAGAAATTTGAAATTATTAATAAAATAAACTAATGGATAATAACTTTTTAGAAATTAATCATGCAATTATTAATTATAAATGTATAAATTTAAAAGATTTCAAAACGTATGGAATAAAAAAAATTCACTCATAATTAAAAATTAAAAACAATTAATAGAATTAATTAGTCCGTTAATGAAAAGATTTAAAAAATAATCATGATTGATTGTATAAATCAATTTGATTTTATAAATCAATCTATGTTTTACATATGAGCACAATTAATTACTAAATTTAGTATTAGTATAAATAATAAAATCCTGTTACACTGTCGTTATTATATGTTATGATTTGGTTTTATTAGTTTTATAATTAATAAAATAAGCAAATTAAAAATAATTAATAAAATAAATTAATTGATAAATCTTTTTTAGAAATTAATTGTGTAATTGTTAATATAAAATATACAAATTTAAAAGATTTCGAAACATATACAATAAAGGAAAAAATCACTAATAATTAAAAAATTAAAAATAATTAATAGAATTAATTGATTAATTAATAACAAAAATTTAGAAATAAATCGTATAAATCAATTATAAGTTATAATCAATAATTAATATAATCAATAATAATGTTTAATCAAGATTACGTAAAAATGTTTAATCATAAAGTAGATATTACGTGTAATATCTATATTAAGTCGTAAGAATTGTACATCCGAGGAAAAAAAAATATTACAAAGAAGTCAATTGGATGATATAACTTTTTTATAATTCCAACTTTTATTGCTTTTATATAAAATGTTATTAAAAGTATTTCAAACCACTTAGAACTCTCGTACTTTTAGGTTACAATATGAAAGCAAATGAAAAAAAAGTAACATTCATAAAGAGTAAACTGTTTCTTGAGACAAACATTTGCAACCATGACGTAGAAACTAACTGATCTTGCTTTGGAATTGTATCAATCAACTTTCAAGAGGTTCTCTGAAAAAATACTGTTTGTGAAAACCATTCTCCGGTAATCTGCCAGGTATATTTCATTCACAGTTCCAATTAAAATATACAAAATCTCCAGAACTTAAGTTAAGAAAAATCCAACAATGTTTGTCTAGAAATACAGCAATCAAAGAGCAAATCAAATGAAAAAAACTGGGGATCAAAACAATAAAAGTTGGTTGGGTAAATCATTACAAGTTTATAACAGATACAACGTTGGTAGCTTAAAAATAGTTTTCCAAACCTTTCTTATCATTCCATAGTGTTGCAGCATAGTGGTTCAGAGGACTCTTCAAGTTAGGCTCTGTCATTAGAAAGTAAATTGCTGAGACAAGCATGAAAAGTTGAATGCAAAGCTCAAAAGATATCAATATCAAGATCAAACCTTCCAATAAACTTTGAATAGACAGAAGAATAATGCTCTAATCATAAGCTGAAGACCACTTGTCCTGTAGAAACACACAAGTAGGACAATTATTAGCCCAAACATAATGTGTGATGGATGGAATACTTGGTGCAAATTGATGCAATGAAAATCAAGATTTCATCTATAAATATACTTGGCAATTCATATTAATGGTAGAGCAAAACCCAATTAAACACAAATAATGAATACATGAAGGATGTCCGAACAAATATTGCCAAGCTGGTTAACGTTTGGATGAAAACACATTGTCTCAAACTTCACTTGTGGGGCTTAAAAGGGTAGTCCAGGGGGGAAAACATAAAGAGAGTTTATAAGATAAACCCTCATACAAAGTTTCTTTTTCCACCTTTAATTGTACCAATCCATGTAAAAATACTGTCACCATTAGGGAAAGCCGATACTCCAAGATCTCCTCCACTCATCTGCAGGAAAAGTCATTTTCAGCATTTCATAGTGTTAGTGGCTGTGACAGAAAAATAACAAATTCTAATAATTGGAAAAGGAAAGCATATGTTACACCTATGTTTCTTATATATCAGTTGATATTCCAACAGAGATAATTTACACAATTTACCACCCTAATATAGATGTTGATTTAAAACAGTACATGAATAAATAAACACATGCTTCGCAGAGTAAAACTTTTCAATTCTTCAAAATAAACCGCCATACTTTCTTTGATTCATAAAATAAAATTGTTCCATTAAACCATCAACTGGACCAAAAATAGAACAAAAACGGTCATGGTTTTCTAAATGATTCTTGCGAATTCAACTTTCTATATCAACATTTATTCTACAATCATGAAATGGTCCATAGCAATAGTATCAACAATAATCATATTTTTTCAACTTTCTATATCAACATTTATTCTACTGTTGTTTTATAGAGAAGTAGTTTATATCAGTTTGTGCAAACCACAACTTATCAATTAGAGTCAGGGAAAAGAATTTAAAAGTTTAAAATACCTGATGATAGACCCTTGAAGCCATTACAGAAGAAAAAGGATATAGTTCTTCTCCGAAGTGATTTAAAAGAACCTCTGAAGTTCCACCAATAATGAAAGCACCTCCACTTGCACCTACTACAACTTTTAGCTTCCCATTCTACATGGAGATAGTAAGAAATCATTGCAAGAGAACAATGAGTACCTTAACTAATAATAATGAAACATTTCAAAACCACATAGATGATAATGTGGAAAAAGATAGCCAAATTTAAGAGTCAAGGATTTGATACCTTAAGGGCAATAGTTGGTGTCATGGATGATAGTGGCCGCTTTCCTGACACAATGAAATTGGCAGGAGCTAGCGGTGGAACATCCTTAGAAACATTTCTAGGCATGGAAAAATCATCCATCTCATTATTCAGTACTATTTCAGTACTTGGTGAAAGGATCTTTGAACCAAAATATGCATTTACAATAGTAGTCATGGAAATGACATTTCTCTCAAGATCTATTACACATAAATGACTTGTACCATGATCATGAATTTGATTCCACCTGCCAAGACAGTTAAGCAAAACTTAGAATTTTGTATCGCCACAAATAAATTTAGTTAGAATATTAATTTAGACCTTGTTTATTTGAATCTATATATATTCATTTTAGTGACCACACATACAAGCATTTCCAACCTCCTTTTCACATAGTGGAACCAAATAATATGACAACAATCATCGTTCCACATCATATTTTCAATGGAATGTTTCACATCCTAAAAAACTAAAATCACTTACATGATCCAAGAAAACAAAATATGTATTGAGCTTACAACTCTAATCCATGCCACAAGTCTTATTGCCTCATCCACCGCACACTCGGATGACACCAAATATATAATATTGAAACCTATAATAAAAAAAGACATACAAATTGATAAGGAGAAAACATAACTACTGAGTGATTGATGAATTACAAACACTGAAAACATAACTATAACACAATAAATCATCATTATTTCCAGTCAAAATTCCATATTGTTTATAAAGCATATACCTTTGACCAGCTGTATGGATTGAGATGTAGTAGGGAAGAACTCCTTTGTCTTTGCTGCCACAAAATTAAAAGGGCCTGAAACACATTATCATTTGTCACATGACCCAGTAAACATCGGAACAGATTGGTTCAGAGAACAAAAATATTAAAATAAAACTAAAAAAATGGAGAAATAATAAAAGTTAAACCTTTTTTTGTCTTTTTGCATGAGAACTTCATCTTGATCTTCAAAAACCTTCCATCTTCTCTTCAAAAATCACTGTCAACATCCAATTTCGTCTGGGTAAGAAATAAAAAAATTTCCTTTAAAATAATTAGGAGAAGGGAAAAATAGGAAAAAGTTTGATTTGTATATAGATATATTCCTACTTTTACTTTCATCCCATTTTTAATTTTTATTTAATTTTATCTTGCTTTATTTTATTTTATTTAATTGTATTTAATTTTATCCTTTTTATTTTATTTTATTTTATCTTTAAACTTTTAATTTAAATTTTAATATTTTTTTTACTTTTCTTATTTTATTTTGTTTTATTCTTTTTGAAAAATATAAAAAAAAGTGAAAATAATAAAAATGAGAAAAAGTAAAATGAAAGTCAATGGTGCGCCTTCTCTACACTTTTGAGACTTGGCATGAGAAAGGAAATGGTGGGGAAGTGTATCACTGCGTGGCAGCGCCGGTGGAATGGCAGAAGCCAACCTGCATCTCACTTTTGGCCCTTTTCTAAAAACCAGCACAGAATATGAGCAAAAGAGGAAACTGGCATGGTAAGAACAACGGTTAAACCATTTGAAAAAAGGGGGACTCTGGCATAAGGGGCAGCTCACTCGCAGGGGGAGGGGATACGATTTCAAAAATACAGTTCATATAGGGCGGAAAAAAACATTTTCAAAAGGAGGAAGGGAACCGGTTTCTGCAGAAGAAAGGGAGAGTGGGGCAACGAAAAAAAGAGAGTTGGGGGAGATCGCAGAGGTTTGGAAGAACAAGACAAAGCCACAGGGCTGCACGAGTGAAGGAGCATCAAGAGGTAAGTATCGCTGCCATGGAAATGATCTGAAAATGTATGTGACTTGTTGTGCATGGTTAAATGACCGAATATGATGTTCTGTTGTGCTCTTTTGCTTGTTGATTCATACGCCTGTGTTGTGAAGTTGGGGTTTCCATTTACACTGTGTTTATGCCATCTAAATAAAAACAAAAAGTCCAACTACAACGACTAACATCAATGTCACGTAATGCACTCCATCCTCCTTCACCATTCTATTCTCCTCTCCTCCGCCTGTACATACATAACATGACCAGCTTTATCTTCTAACCTTCCACAAACACTTCCCAACCGAACCCCATAGCCACAAATTACCTCCGTTTATCCCTGCCGTCTCCATTCCCCAAAGGCAGCCAAATACACACAAACACCAATCCTTCCCGTTATTACCACCTTCCCGCCGCACTCATAGAATCACCACCTCAAATTCATATCACCACCATTTCAACCTGCAAATAAAACATACGAGCGAATAACCAGAGTCACATACATTCGTAAACCACTCATTGTTTCTGTTACAACCCCCACCCCTGCAATCCAATACCTGACCCCCATTCCAGTCTCATTTTCTCCAATCAGCCATATCCAATCAGAACAAAGAAGAGAGAAGATCGCCAGCGGCGCTGCCGCCGGCGAGTCGGAGCTTTAACGACAGCGACTCTAGTTTCGCTCACCAACATTATCGCCGTGGGCCTCTGTTCGGCCTCGTAGATTAGAGGACGCACCCCTTGTTCGCACCAGCGGCGCCGGCGATCCCCTCGACGGTGGCAGCGAGGTGGTGCGACGCGAAACAACTGCGGTGGCTGTCATGGCGGTGACGAGCCGCAGAGTCCTCGCGTGCCTCTCTTTCGTGCGGAAGAGGATGAGGGCGAAGGGGGCGCTGGCGTGGACGTCAGCGGCGGCTGGAACCGCTGACGGCGGTCTCCGGCAGGCGAGTCCTCGAGGCCATGAAGGGGATGAGTGTTGCCCCTGTCTCGCGCGCGTTGTAGAAGAAAGAAGAAGGAGATGTTTTTCAAATTTCAAAAAATATAAAAATATCAATTTTTTTTCAAACAAATACTTTTTTTAAAGAACTACGTAACCCTGATTTCTCATCTTTAATGAGAATACGTAGGACCAAGGTCAATCCTTGTCGGGCCCAAAAATCAAAAAAATATTTTAGTTTCTTTTAGTATTATTTGTCTCATTATTTTTGGGGAAAATTAATATTTCGAAAACCACATCAACTTTGCACTTTTAATTAAAGGTACCGCCTTTGGGCGGGCGATGTAGGGTGCTAACATCTTCCCTACGCGTAACCGACTCCCGGATCCAAAAATCTGATTTTTCGCAGACTTGTCTTATTTTTATGGTTTTCCATAGTTTTCTAAAAATAACTGTGGTGGCGACTCCCAATCTTTTTTTAAACTCATTTTCTTTTTTAGTTCACCTCCCGTCGCGATCCCGGTTGCGACAACCACAAAACTTACCCAACTCGTCAACCATAACCACGAATAATCCAAAAGAAACGTCACTGGGGTGAAGACGAAGTGAGTGGGAAAGGCGAAAATACTGCAAAAACAAATAAAAAAAGTTGTGAAACGTTCATCAAAGCAAACGACAAGTTCGACAAAAGCGAAATGATAGTGAAAATAACGAAAAATGAAAACTTTGGAACCCAGAAGACAAAATTGGAAACTTGCTGATGCAACTTCCATGGTAGCCACCACGTCCCAGTTTCAACTTTACTCAAACTGATATTTACATATATTTGTTTTTTTTGTTTAAAGAGCTTACCTTCTTAATATAAAGGTCATTACTTGAAGAACCAATATGCTTAAAGGCACAAACTTTCCCTGAATCATTGTAAAAGAAGTTTCTGTCTGATCCATTAACCACGTTGCCATCAATGATGCTGCAAAAAAATACCCTTTGATGAAGGACACCAGCAGAGACGAAACAAAAACGGATTTCGGTTAAAAAAATAGAAGAATAACCTTTTATGAAGAAGGAAAACTCAAGCTAAACTATACCTACCGTTCAATCCGACATGAACTGTTTAAGAAGCAGAAAAAACCCTTAGATCAAGATGAAGAAGGAAAGTTCAGAGAAGAAGTAGAAAACTATTTAATGAAGATCGAGAATGAGAACTCAAAAACAAAGTTGAGTTATTATTCCATCAACAGAAAAGTAGATGAAGAAGAACCTAGCAGAAACCAATAAAAATATCTTATCTCAACAGATGAAGAGCAAGCAAATAAATTTTCTTCCTTCCACGATTTGGCATAAAAGAGATCTGAAGCACAATATTAAAACTATTTCAGAAATTGGCTCCAAGAATGAATAATAAAAATCCGCAATCGAAATTGACTCATTCATCTACAGTATTCCCGCTCTTCAGTTACAGATTTTGAAGGGATTTCAATTTTAAAATAGAAGGCAGAGACGTGAATGAATTTCAAAATGGATCAAAATGGGTCAAAATGAGAAGCAGAAACGTGAATTTCAAACCAAGCCTCTGCGTCGAAATGAAAGGTGGTCAAATCAGTTTCAGAAGCATTTAAAAGTTGGCGAAATTACCAAATATCCAAACACAAATTCACTACGGAGCAGAAAACAGGGATAAAACAGTAATAACGTTTTCAGCTACTTAAACCATTCCAATAGGGTATCAAAATGACGAAAAAACATATTTATTGGACACGTGTCAGATAATTAGATAGGGGTGTTATGGTAATATCCCCAGTAGTTTGTTTTCTTAGTTTTTAAGTAGATGTTTATATGTCAACTTAGTAGCGTAGTACATGTCAAAGTCAATATTCTATATTCAATTTAGTCCCAATTTTGTTTAAAATTAACCAATTTTGTTCTGTGACCAAATTTAATTTTTATATCAAAGTTATAATGATGTGAATTTTAATATATAATATAAAAATATTTAATAAAAATGTGAATTTTAATATAAAAATTATATTTGGTTTCAATTTGGAGAGAGACCAATTTGATTCATGTTAACAAGAATTAGGACTAAATTGAACAAAAATAATAAATATAGGAATCAAATTGAATATAAAACATTAACTTTGACACTTGGCACGTTGTTGGGTTGACACGTGAACATTTAAAAAAATTTAATAAAAATTCAAAGAAATTCAAAAATATTCAAAAAAATTTAAAAAACCACAAAGTGACACGTGGCAGTCACTGTTCATGACCATTAATAATTTAAACCGTGTTAGCAAAAGATGACCAAATTGAACAAAATTGACAAAAATTAAAACTTATTTGAATACAAAATCAAAATTAGAACTTATTTAACAAAACTTGAAGAGAATTAGGAAAAAAAATATTTTAACCTAAAAATAAATAACAAAATCACAATGGTTGTCAAAAAACAACCAAAGAATAATCCCTATATATAAATTTTTATAACACACAAAAAAATATTCTCAATCTTTTTAATGTAACACTTAAAAAAATAAATAAAACGGTAATTTTAAAAAAGTCTACTTTCATATCTGGTCAACCTATTAACTTTATCACAGCGAGAATTGAAAATTGAAAATTTGTTCATGACAGACTTGTCATGTGAATAGTTGTAGACAAGAGTGTATTAAAATTGATAGAAATAATGACTAAAGTGTAAATGACCAAAAGAAATCAAAGGTGGTAGGACCTATGTTTTACCAATGAAGTTTGGACAAACATGCTTTCGCATCCAACACGCATATAAAGTTATCTTCCCGAGAAAACCATCAATTGAAGTAAGAATAGTAAGTAAACACTTACAATAATTTATGTTGTGTTCACTCGGAGGAGAGTGATCGAGAGAAAAGTGAGTGGATGAGAGAAAGTGAGTGGATGAGTTTGAGTTGATTTAAGAGTGAAATTTGTGTTATTTTTTTTAAGAGATTTAGACGTGATGGTGAGTAAATTTAGAAGTAAACTTTGTGAAAGTTTGGGAAAGATTTTATTGATGTGATAGATTAAAAAATATGTTTTATTAGAAGTAATAATCAAATTACCATTTAGCCCTTAGTTAAATTAGTGTTGTAAATTAATTTGTTAATTTTTTTAAACACATCAAACGAAGCAGCCATGGCGGAAGGGGGGAAGATCGGATATGAAAAGGACACAAAACAAGCCGTATCCGATCCCATAAAAGGTATCCGATCCACACCACACTCGTATCCAATCCACAGCCAAACGTATCTGATCCAATCCAAGCTGTCTGGATTTGATCCACTCACGTATCCGATCCAAACTCCCTGGATTCGATCCACTCACTCACTATCCGATCCAAGCTGCTTGTATTCGATCCACTCACTCATGTATCCGATCCAGCACAATAGGATCCAATCTTTCACTGAACGCCTTACAATCTTTCAATTCGTGAAGTGTGCACCGGGTGTTGTGTAGTCCAGTGGAAGAGATGATGAACCTCGTGATGCCCTTGAAAATAGGGGAAAATAAAGCATGAGTGATATAGCCTTCAGGTGTTTGTTGAACAAGTGATACCGAGTAAATATAAGGCTACATTTTTTTTTTTTTTCATTTGGACACATATTTTAAAGACAACGTTTATAAAGAATATATAAATAGGTAACGTTTCATAAAGTCTTTGATAATTTTTAAATCATATTTGTAAAAAGTGTTTTTTTATAATTTTTAAGTCATATTTGTAAAAATGTATTGGTCATTGATATTTTTTAAATTACACTTATACAGTTTTTATCTTTTATATGTTTAGAAAATATTTTTTTATGTATTGATAATTTCAGTGTTGCCTAAAACAAAAGATGGTATAATGGAAGAACATTTCTCTTATAATGTTTTTCAATTTATATTCTTCATTTATTTATTTTAGGCACTTTACCACTTTGATTTCTTTTTTTTTTTTAAGTAATATAATTATTTCTTTTTGACATTTATTTTTTAAAAATTTAACATGTAGACCTACGGCACATATGTTCTAATAAATGTCACACTAAAAACTTTTACATAAAAAATTATTCAATAAACCACATGAGTCAATATTAGATTAAAATAATCTAACATTTTTACATTAAACGTCATTTTAACTTAAAAAATGTAATTAACAATATAGATATATAAAATTATTTATAAAGTCTATTATATTAACAAAAATAAATTATCAAAATACAAAGTTGTTAAAAATCTTAAACCTATGTAACACAAAGAATAAAGTAATAATTAAGAAAATACAAAGTTGTTAAAAATCTTAAACCTGATGTAACACAAAGAATAAAGTAATAATTAAGAAATTGAAGAGTAGTTCAACATCGATGGTAATTTATAAGGTAAGACAAATTTTTTACGGAGATATCTCTTGAACAGGAATTAAAGAAATCTCTCAAGCATTAATCCTTCCTCGTACTAACATTATGGAACAATCTTTTAAAACTTGAAAATCATTTGAGTAAGTCTTGAAGTTTTTGACAAAAGCCATCAACACAAATTGACTCTAAATCTTGACTTACTAAGAAATTCTTTAACTTTGCATGATTTGTTCTAACTTCTCTACCAATCTCATTCTTCTCATCCATCGCAATCTTCACTGCTTTGCACACACTTTCCTTAGTAAACAAACCATCTTCTTCACCTTTCTCCACTTCAACCCCAACTCTCAAGTTGCTACCCATCATCCTAGCGTTAATGATATGGTCACCATCAAGTTGTGGCAGTAACACCATTTGACACTTATTTACTAATGCCTCAGTCAACGAACCTGAACCACAGTGTGTTATGAAACAACCCACTGATGGGTGTTGCAAAATCAACTGTTGTTGTATCCATCCATTATGAACAATCCCTCTCCCTTCAACCCTTTCCTTAAACCCTTCTGGCAATGCAGCTTCAATTGTCTCAAATCCAATAGGAACTTTTAAAACTACCAAAAATGGAAGTCCTATAAGTTCAAGACCCAACAACAATTCTTTGAATTGATCATGTGGTAGTTTCCATTCACTTCCAAGTGCACAGAAAATCACAGAATCATCTTTGAACCTTCCAAGCCATGCACTCCATTTTTCCTCTAAAACAGTGTTGGGTGACTCAGGTATGATAGGACCTGAAAGGAGAACAGACTTCCCATACTGCTCTGCAAGGTATTCAACATAAGGGCCCTCAATTTCTCTACAACCTTTGAACCCAATTGCATCTGATAACATTAAACCAGTGTTGAGACGGTCATAGAAGAGAACACCACTACCAAACTCCCAATTCCTTTTAGAAGCAAGGAAATTGGCTTCATGTGCATGAAGCTTGATAGATGACACTGGATACCCAGGAGGGGTTGCATAAGATCTCTTGCAGTCATGTTTTGGCGCATCCTTGATGGGGATCTTACATAAGATACTGTTGCTGGGCCAATAATCCAGTATTGAAAAGATTTGATCCCCATGGGACGAGTCAAGTTTGGTAGCCAATGTGTGAAATCAAAGAAAACAATTTGCGGTTTTAGCTGATTGAGGAGAAGCTCTATATCCCTCTCTGTGTGATCCATAGCTGTCATGATAAGTGGAGCTAAGGAGAAAGACACATCGGAAGTGGTTTCTGCACCATGAGGAAGGCCTTCAACATGAGGAACATTGATAGGGTAAAAGGTGATGAGATGTGGGAAGAGGTTGAATTGCTCTAACTTGGATTGGGTTCTTCTAGGGATGAAGAAGGAGATTTTATGTCCTCTTTTTGCTAATTTGTTGGAGAGGTGGAGATAAGGTGTTAAATGTCCCATGGCAAACCATGGAAACATTCCTATGTGCAATGAAGATGCATCCATTTTTTTCTGTCTGCAATTTGAAGCTTCCCGGCTGCATATTCAAATTTATAAAGCCAGCTTCCTGAGTCATTAATTTATTAGCACGTTTCAATAATTGATAAACATGTAAACTTAAAATATGAAACTTTTATATTAACACTAGTTAGAACCTTATGAGAAATAATGGTGGTTAGCTACATATACTACGTTTTCTACAAGTATTTTAGAAATATCCTTTTATCTGTATTTTATAACAAAATTGTTTGACAAAAAAATAATTTGACAAACTTGAGAAAAAGTTTGTTTTTACAGATTAAAATACTGTAGTTTTAATTTTTATTTTTAAAACTTTTCATTTCGGTTCGAAAAAAGACAAAACGTTGGGTTTGTTAAATTATAAAATGATAAAAGAGAAAGTATACAGCATAAAATCCAATCAATCCACGTGTGTATTAAAGTAATGATTCTAGCCCATTAAAAATTTATACCATCATTCTACAATTCTTTTTATTAATTTTTTATTTAATAATTTAATATTTTATAAAGAACTTAATTTTATATTTTATTATTATTATTTAAAGATGATAAATGGTTGTAATATGAAAAGTGGGTTGTGAAAATAGTTTTTTCCGCTTATAAATATAGAAACGTTTGATTTATCATTTATTAGCTGGAAGAAAGTTGCCCTGAGTTGTGATCCTTACTTTATTTATATGTTTCATCAAATTAGGTCGAAAGTATTAAATTGGAGCATGTATTATTATAATCCCAATGCGTGTTCACCTACTTGATTCCTCCCAGCTACACAACAGTTACAAATTTGTCGTGTTATTCTGACTTGCATTTAGTTGACCAAATCATTATAATTAATCAAAAATCTGATTATATAATAATATGTAGTAAAATATTTTTTTTAATTTATAAAAATATATGAGTATTGTTAATAAAATTGATGACAAGGTAAAGAAAAATAAAAATATATGGGACACAAATTTTCAAAGTAAAAAGTTCAATTATATCAATAAAGATGAAAAAGGAGTTCCTGAACAAAATGTGTAAACAATATATTAATCAAAACAAAACAAACAATATATAATACTTTAAAAAATGAAAAAATTGTCATTAAGTCCATATAACTTTTTTTTTTCTTTGAACATCCGATAATTGAAAAGAATTTTTACCCATAAAATAAACACAATCTTATAAGTAATTGAGGAAGGATAGATGTACTTTCTTTGGACTTTCTTTAGAGGCATTTTATTCTCGTAGTAAATGTAACACTCAATTTAGTCAAATTTATTAATTTAAAGCATTATACAATTGATAAAGAAAACATCAATTAACATATAAGTATATAAAATACATTTATAAATAAGAGAAATAATTTTTAACAAGATTTATCTTTTACATTTTTTTTTGACAGTTTTAACGTCCGCTAAATGTGTTATTTGAGATTTGCTCTTTTCTAGGAAAAATTTAATAGATTATCAGCGAAATTTACTAACCTCTGAAAGTCATACTTACCTACAATTTTAAAACTCCTAGTATTTTACATGTGGTTTTGTAACCCCTTATTATTTATCAACGGTTCTAGAACCCCTATTATTTGTTGGCGATTCTAGAACACCTATTATTTCTCGACGATTTTAAAAATCCTAGTACTTTACAGAAGTTTTAAAAATCTCTGCTACTTTCCAGAGGTTTTAAACCCCTCATATTGTGTGTCAATTTTGAAAAGTTCTTTTATGTTTTTACCCCTACAATGTAATTTATTATTTATTGATGTTTTTATTTGGTGTTTCAAACCCTCTTAATTTTATTTGTTGTATTTTTTTAATGCACATAATTCCTAAAACATATGAAAAATAATAGAAAGTAAAAATTCTAAAATTTTGATATTTATTTATAACTTGATTGAAATTCATAAAAAGAATAGGGAATATTGTCTATAAGTTCAAGATAAACAATAAAGTTTAAATGTTCCAACTAGTGAAATATTATAATATCTTTGTTTTTATAGTTAAAAAGTCAAACATAATAAAAGTCTAATAACATTCTTCAATTATCAATATTGATCTGAATCATTTGTTTCTTTATCATGAACACTCCCTTAATCACATATCTAACATATACAAAATAATCATAATTAGAAACATTCTTTATCATGTAAAATATATATTAATATACTAAATATTTAAATATTATTGGTGACAGATGAAACATGTGAAAGTTCAAGTGTGATGATAATCATTAGTATTGTAAAATTTATCTGCAGCCAATCCATTCCCTTTCATACCTCTCCTCTGCTTACCTCATAGCCACACTTTTTTCCCTATAATCCCATGTGTGTTCACCTACTTGATTCCTCCTAGCTACACATTAGTGACATGCATTCAAGATCCAGATTTTAACTTTTTTTTTTTTATTTTAAATATTTTTCGTGTTATTGTGACTTGCATTTAGTAGACCAAACCATTATATTTAATCAACAATATGATTTTATATATATATATATATATATATATATATATACTACAAACATATTTATTTTTAACTAGAATTATTTTTGGTGTTTCTGCGGTTTTAACCCTACTAATGATTTTATCTGGAGTTCTCTCTTGTAAAAGTCAATGTATCTAAAAGATTATCGAAAGTTTTCAGCAACTGGAACTAGCGCATCTTACCAACAGTTTGAGTAAAAATTATTTGAGTAGATCATGAAGCTTCCGACAAAAGTCATCTACACAAGTTGACTCTAAATCACGACTTACCCAGAAATTCCTCAATTTTGCATGATTTGCTCTAACTTCTTTGCCAACATCATTCTCTTCATCCATCACAATCTTCACAGCTATGCTCACACTCTCCTTTGTGAATAAACCATCTTCTTCACCTTTCTCCACTTCAACCCCAACCTTCAAGTTTCTACCCATCATCCTTGCATTAATGACATGGTCACCACCAAGTTGTGGTAGTAACACCATTTGACACTTATTTACTAATGCCTCAGTTAATGAACCAGCACCACAGTGTGTTATGAAACAACCCACTGATGGGTGTTGCAAAATCAATTGTTGTTGTATCCATCCACTGTCAACAATCCCTCTCCCTTCAACCCTTTCTTTAAACCCTTCTGGCAATGCAGCTTCAATTGTCTCAAACCCAATAGGAACTTTTACAACAGCCAAAAATGGAAGTCCTGTAAGTTCAAGACCCAATACTAATTCAAGGAACTGATCATGTGGTAATTTCCATTCGCTCCCAAGTGCACAAAAAACCACAGAACCATCCTCGAACCTTCCAAGCCACGCACTCCATTTTTCCTCTAAAACAGTGTTGGGTGGCTCAGGTATGATAGGTCCTGAAAGGAGAACAGACTTCCCAAACTGCTTTGCAAGGTAGTCAACATAAGGGCCCTCAATTTCTCTACAACCTTTGAACCCAATTGCATCTGATAAGATTAAACCAGTGTTGAGGCGGTCATAGAAGAGAACACCGCTACCAAACTCCCAATTCCCTATAGAAGCAAGGAACTTGGCTTCATGGGCATGAAGCTTGATGGATGACACAGGGTACCCAAAAGGGGGTTGCATGAGATCTCTTTCAGTCATGTTTTGACTCATTCTTGGTGGGGATCTAACGTAAGAAACTGTTGCTGGACCAACAATCGAGTATTGAAAAGATTTGATCCCCATGGGACAAGTCAAGTTTGGTAGCCAATGTGTGAAGTCAAAGAAAACAATTTGCGGTTTTAGTTGATTGAGGAGAAGCTCTATATCCTTCTCAGTGCGGTCCATAGCTGTCATGATAAGTGGAGCTAAGGAGAAAGACACATCGGAAGTAGTTTCTGCACCATGAGGAAGACCTTCAACATGAGGAACATTGATAGGGTAAAAGGTGATGAGATGTGGGAAGAGGTTGAATTGTTCTAACTTGGATTGGGTTCTTCTAGGGATGAAGAAGGAGATTTTGTGTCCTCTTTTTGCTAATTTGTTGGAGAGGTGGAGATAAGGTGTTAAATGTCCCATGGCAAACCATGGAAACATTGCTATGTGCAAAGAAGATGCCTCCATTTTTCTCTGAGCTTTCCTGCTTCATATTCAAATATATAAACCCGAATCCTTAATTTATTAGCATGATTTCAATAATTGAAAATCATGAAAACTTAAAATATCAAACTTTTAATTATGGTGAAAAAAGCGTGTATGTATATAATACATAAAAGGCAATCCACGTTGATAATATATTATTGTGAAAAACATTAATATGTATTGGTTGTTTGTTTTTTAGTGAAAGAAGTCTTTTCTCATTGTCCAATCCATACCTACCAAGCAGAGTGATGTACAGGAGTGTTAAAAGTTGAGAGATTTGAAAGATTAAATGAAAATTAATTAAAGTGAATTTAAAAAAAACTATTACTTCACTGGTGAAGATAAGTTATGAATTGAAATTGAAGAATCTAAACAAATAATCATTATATTTAAATATAACATTATATATTTAAGATTAATTAACCATTGATAAACATACCTAATATATTTCTGAAAATTATTTTTAGTTTGATTTTATTTCACTTCTTGAAAAGATTTCAACATATTTTTATGTATTTAAAAAATTATTATAAAAAATTCAACATTTTAAAATAAAAAATATTACAACTATTTTTTTTAAAATGTTCAAAAATTTATGTTAACAAATGATCTAACTTGAACCTTAAAATATTAATTTGAGTTTTAATTAAAATTAAAATTAAATCAACTTAACCACACCCATTCAACTTTTATGTATAACTAGTAAGAGATCCGTGCGTACACACGGGTTTCTTTTTGTTTTTGTGTTATTATTGTTGTAAGCATTTTGTTTAAATGTTATATACATTATATTAATGAAAAATTAAATTAAATTATTGTTATTATTAGCATAATTTATATGAACATGTAAATATGTTTTAGATATTAAAATAATTACATTTAAGAATAAATCTGAAGATTGTAATTTTGTTGGCAAGGTATAGTAATAATAGATTCAAGTGTCTTTTCAATATGCTTGGGTCATTTTGTTAATAATTTAGATTAAAAAAATTAATATTGTTTTTGTTATTTTTGAATGAATTATTTATTTATATTACTATATTTTATTGTTATAAAAAGTAGCATGTAATGTAAATATGAATGAAGTGCAAATATATTGTGAAATGTAATTTTATTAAAAATTTAATATGAATTCAAGGTTAAAATTAAAAACATACAACATATTGTTATCAATGTAAACATCGACTCTGAGTTAATTATTTGATGTTTTTGAATATTTCTTTTTTTGAATTATTAAATAAATGAAATGTAGGTATATTTTGAATTTTGGTCCCGTACAAAAGTATTGTTCACATGAAATTGATTTTAAAATTTTTAAATCAAAACACTCGTAGATAAAACATATATATATATATATATATATATATTAAAATGAAATGTATATGTATGGGTCATTATTTAAGTAAGATGTATGCATATTATGTAATATGGTCCCGTACAAAATAAATACAACATGAAATTGATGTTAAAATTTTTAGATAAAAACACAATGTATATTATATTAAAATGCGTATGGACGGGTCGTTATTAGAGTAAAATGTAGGCATATTGTGTAATAGGGTCTCGTACAAAATAAGTACAACATGAAATGGATGTTAAAATTTTTAAATAGAAACACATATATATTACATTAAAATGAAATGGATATGCATCGGTCGTTGTTAAAGTAAAATGTAGGTGTATTATGTAATTTGGTCCCATATAAAATAAATATAACATGAAATTGATGTTAAAATTTTTAAATAGAAACACATATATATTACATTAAAATGAAATGGATATGCACCGGTCGTTGTTAAAGTAAAATGTAGGTGTATTATGTAATTTGGTCCCGTATAAAATAAATATAACATGAAATTGATGTTAAAATTTTTAAATAGAAACACATGTATGTTATATTAAGATGAAATGAAACACACGTATGTTATATTGTTATAATTCAAATTTTATAACAATAGTTCACAATACTGTAAAGTTCTAACATTCAATTCCATTCCAATATGAGAATTTGGTTTCCTAGTTTATTAGTGCAAAATTGACACTACAATCACTAATTATTCATGCATATTTACATTTTTGTGTTAAATTGAAAATTTGACGTATAATTTATTAGTGATATGTATTAAAAAATCATTTGTTTTTGTGTTAAAAAAATTAATATTTTTTTTTCTAATTTTGGAAATTAGAATATACATTAACAATTAACAATAATAAAATAAATAAAAAGAAAATTAAACATAGATCAAACAAATAAACCACCTAAGATTCAAGTGAAAAGTTGATGCTAACAGTATACATGATAATGAAGTACATATATTCAAAATTAAAAATTACAAATAAATTTGTATTTAATATACATGATAATAAATTTGTATTTAATATTAATTATGGAGAAGCGCAACAGTCATATCAACAATGGCAATCAATTGCAATCTTTGAAAAACGGTGATTTAGGAATGCGAGAAATGTAATGATGATTTCGTGTTGGAAATGTGCAACAGTTCAAAGAAGTTTATGGAGTATAAATATAAATAGATACTGGTTTGGGAAGTTGAAATATAATGATTTCGTTGAAAGAAAATCTTGAGAAGCGAAAATGGACTTATTGACTATAGGAATACGAAAAGATCTCCAACCAAATCTTATCATTCTTAAAAATTATGTTAATTTCATTCAATACTTATTTTTTCATTTAATTAATTTAATTAATGAAATCAGTTAACAATGAAAATACTAATAATGGTTTTTCCAGAGGTAATAGTGATAATACTAATAATGGTTTTTCCAGAGCTGTCCAAACCTGAAAAACCAAATTTTTTTATCTGAATAAACGTTTATTCCGAGTAGTTCAAATTAATGGAGCAGTTCAATTATCTAGATCAGTGGTGCAATGATGATTATCTGGAGCAATACAAATAATAATTACAAAAATTTATACAAACGTTTATTTAGATTTCGTATTCATTATTTAGACGTTATGCAAATATATTTAAAATTTTTTCATTGGAAGTTGTGTAGGGTTTCTTGAACAATGATAAACTTAGATTTCCAATCCAGTGATAAATTAAAATTTTCATAGGAAGTTGTGCAGGTTTTCATTGAACGTAGGATTGATTGACAGAGTAAGTTATTGCATTAAATGGTCTTAAATAGTAATTTATGTTTCCCATACTATTAAAAGGTATTGAATAATAATTTCAGTTTCACATGCTATTAAATAGTCTTGAATAGTAATTTATGTTTCCCATGCTACTGATTTGAAGAGACCGAAACATCCAGAGGTTTCATTGAAGAAATTTTACCATCTAGTTGCATTAAATGGTCTTAAATAGTAATTTATGTTTTCCATGCTATTAAATGGTCTTCAATAATAATTTATGTTTTCCATGCTACTGATTTGAAGAGACCGAAACATACAGAGGTTTCACTGAAGAAACTTTACCATCTAGTGTTAGAAACTTAACTAAGCAAGTCATTCATCTTTTTAAAAAATCAAAAGTATTCAGTTTCCAGAACTTGCTTTAGAACCTCATCTGCATCGTAAGTATAATATTTATTGAACAATAACATCATCACATAAACCAACCAAATTATATATACACAAAATTCATATAAAAAAACTTCCATGAATAACGTACAAATCCAACAACAGATCTTAGTTTAACCTCGTAAACCCACATGTGAGGAACACCATTGGAACACCACTAGGAGGATGGGTTGGCTCACAAAACAAAAATAATTAAAATCAAACTCAAAAAATGGAAAAATAATAAAAATAAAACTTCTTCATATTGATTTTTCATCCTTTTGCTTGAGAACTTCGTTTTGGATCTTCAAAAATCTTCGATCTTCTTTTTAATAGAAGAAGAAAACCTGAAAGAACAGGGGAAAAGAAGAAGCTTCAAAGAGAAGCTGAGAGTGTGAGGAAGAAAGAGTAGAGGAGAGAGAACGAAGAAAAGAAGTGTAGCAGAGTGGTAGGTGAGTGTGTGAGTGGTGCTGAAGCTTTTGGAGAAAAGTTAAGAACCTGAAAAACAAAACAAAAAATTATGAAAACGAAGTAGAAACACACAAAAAATACATTCAAACAACAACACATACATGAATACATATGGAAGATGAAGAAGAAACTAAAAAACACTTGAAAGTTATTACCTTTTCTTCACCTAATAATAGGTCTACGAAACTCCTGAAAAACCAAAAAAGGTTTATGAAAATGAAACTGAAACAACAAAAAACACCTTCAAACAACAACACGGGTAACAATGCATATGAAAAAAGAAGAACACAAAAAAAAAGATCGAAAGTTATTACCTTTTGATTAGCCAAAAATAGGTTTCGAAACACCTGGAAAACCAAAAAAAGGTTTATAAGATAAAATCGAAACAACAACAAAAATACCTTCATACACATATGTGTTGGGTTACGTTGGTAATAGTTAGAGAAGCAAACACTTAGCTTGGCGGTGAAAAGGAAGAAGAAGCTTTAAAGAGAAGCTGAGAGTGTGAGCAAAGAGAACAAAGAAAAAAAGTGTGGCAGAGTGGTAGGTGAGTGTGTGAATGGTGCTGAAGCTTCTGGAGAAAAGTTGAGAACCTAAAAAACAAAAAAAAAGGTTTATCAAAACGAAATAGAAACGCACAAAAAATACATTCAAACAACAATACATGCAACAATACATATGCAAGATGAAGAAGAAACTAAAAAACACTCGAAAGTTATTACATTTTCTTCACCTAATAATAGGTCTACAACACCTGAAAAACCAAAAAACGCTTACCAAAATGAAACTAAAACAACAAAAAACACCTTCAAACAACAACACGAGTAACAATGCATATGAAAAAAGAAGAACAAAAAAAATCGAAAGTTATTACCTTTTGATAGCCAAAAATACGTTTCAAAACACCTTGAAAACCAAAAAAAAATGTTTATAAAATGAAATCGAAACAACAACAAAAATACCTTCATACACATCTGTGTTGGATTACGTTGGTAATAGTTAGAGAATCAAACACTTAACTTGGCAGTGGAAAGGAAGAAGAAGCTTCAAAGAGAAGTTGAGAGTGTGAAGAAGAAAGAGTAGAGGAAAGAGAACGGAGAAAAGCAGTGGGGCAAAGTGGTAGATGAGTGTGTGAATGGTGCTGAAGCTTTTGGAGAGAAGTTGAAAAGATTTACTTTTGGGTCGCGTGTTGAAGCCCAACAATTAAACCTTCAAGGACGAAAAAACCAAAGAAAATGACACGTGTCAAAAACTTAGAAATGGGTATTTAGGTAATATCCAGAAGAGAAAGTTACCAAAAAACCTAGAAATTGGACAGGTGTCACTCGTTTAAGTTAGGGTATTTGGGTCTTTTCCAGAGGTCATTGTTTTCTTATATTTTAGATTTGTATGATTATTTAATTTAATAAAACACCAAACTTCAGCCCAATTACATACATTCATGAAGCTAGTGGACCAAACACCCTTTATACTGTTTTGTTTGGTTTCTATCGGTTTACGTTTGTACTTTCTCAACTGCTCCCCAAAATACTTTAAAATATATTTTAACTATAATTACTGATTTGGTATTCCAATTTTTTTTTAAGTTTAATTTGGTCTTCATATTTTTTATTTGTTCAATTTAGCACTCCCAATTATCTAAAAGGATTCAATTTGGTCATCTCCGTTAAGTTGGAATTAACACCGTGTCCGTACAAGACACGTGTCAAGCTGTGGAATTTGGTCATCTCCGTTAAGTTGGAGTTAACACCATCTCCGTTAAATTGGTCATCTCCGTTAATTTTTATAAACTGTCACATGCTAGTTTATCGTCGTGCCACGTGGCAGCTTACAATCATGACACATGACAGTGGTAATAGTTGTTTTCAATTTAGTCCTCTATTTAAATTTTTGGTTCAATTTTAAAAGGATCCAATTTTGTCTTCTCCAATTTGAGACCAAATTAGTAAATAAGCTTAATTACAACTTATATATACATATTACAATCACTTTTTTTAATCTATACATCAAATCATTTCACCTAAATACTTAAATTATTTTATTTTTTACATTTTTTACCTTTGTAATTTTTTACACTTGTAAAAAATAAAATAATTTGAATATTTAGATGTAGTGATTTGATGTATAAATTCAAAACAATTATTTTAACATGTATATATAAGTTATAATTAAACTTAGTTACTAATTTGGTCTCAAATTGGAAAGGACAAAATTGTATCGTTTTAAATGTTGGCAAAAAGAAGGAAGTCGAGTGATTTTGAATGATGATCAAGCACTAATGAAGACAAAGTGTTCAATTATGCAAATGTTATCTTGTAAAATAAAATCAGTGTATTGTAGAATAGTTTAATTAAACTTAGAATCAGCAGCATGGCATTCGTCTTTCTAGAAGGTTTCTTATTTTTAGAAAAACTACAGTGATAATCGATTATCACTATTGATAATCGATTATCTGTGCAGAACTTGTATTTTTCGAAAACCTACTGGAATAATCGATTATCTCCTGAAATAATCGATTATCCTGTTCAAAATTTGCTTTTCAGGAAACCTACTGGAATAATCGATTATCCTTAGTGATAATCGATTATCCTTGGCAGTTGGAACATAACGATTCAGTTTTTAACTTAAATTTCGAAAACCTACTGGAATAATCGATTATCCTTAGTGATAATCGATTATCCTTGGCAGTTGGAACATAACGGCTCAATTTTTAACCTAATTTTCGAAAACTCTATTTAAGGATCTGCAGTTCAACTTCAAACATACCTTTTTAAGATTCAGAGTTCTTTGGCTGTGACTGCAAAGTGTTGCTCTGTGAGATTCTTAAAGAAAGCTTTGAAAAACCTAGTGTGAGTGAGTGATAACTTTTTCTAAGTGAGTTCTTAGAAGATTGAGTGTTGTGCTGTTGCTAGGAAAGCTGGTCATCCTCTATGAGATTCAGGGGGAGTTCTGTTCATCTCTTGTGGTTGTTCAAGAGAGGTGTTTTCTAATCTTTACTCTTATATAATCTGTTGTAATTTGATTATTATAGTGATTGAGTTAATCTCTTTGTTTAAGAGATTAGCAACTGGACGTAAGGTCTTTTGATCTGAACCAGTATAAATATTAGTGTGCATCTTCTTCCATTAAACTCCTTATTTATCTACACTTGCATTTAAAGTAAAGATTATTTTAAGTTAACTAATTAAATTTTGAGAAAAATTTTAAAACCTGACAAGATTTTTAAAAATCCAATTCACCCCCCCTCTTGATTTGACCATTGCTTAGTCATTTCGTTGCGCGATACCAACAATTGGTATCAGAGCTTGCTTTGATAGTTATTCAAATTCTTTGAAAATGGTAGGGTCAAATCAAACTTTTGCTGAAGGTGCGTATATTAATAGACCTCCACTTTTCAAGGGTGAAAACTATCCTTTCTAGAAAGTCAGAATGCAAATATTTTTAGAATTAGTTGATAGGGTATTTGGGATGCTGTTTTGAATGGACCATTTGTGCCTGTTAACGTTGTTAATGAAGTGCAGGAACCAAAGCCTTTTGCTCAATGGACTGCTGATGAAAACAGGCGAGCTCAATATGACGTTAAAGCCAGAAACATTATATCATCTGCTCTAACTCTTGATGAGTTCTACAGAATTTCTGTTTGCACCAGTGCACGCGAGATGTGGGAAATCCTTCGAGTGACTCATGAAGGAACTGACGATGTTAAACGAGCTAGAAAGAACTCCTTGATACAAGAATATGAGATGTTTCGAATGCAGCAGGGAGAAACCATCTACGATGTGCAGAAGCGGTTCACACACATTGTCAACCATCTCAATGGGCTAGGTAAAACATTTGATACTGATGAACTTAACATAAAAATTCTTAAATCTTTGAATAGGACTTGGCAGCCAAAGGTGACGGCTATCACGGAGTCACAGAATCTTGCAACAATGACCATGGCGGCTCTGTTTGGAAAACTGAGAGAGCACGAGCTTGAGCTGGGAAGACTGAATGATGAAGAAGATCAAGGAAGAAAGAAAAATATTGCATTCAAAACCGAGGTTGTCAAAGGCAAAAAGCAAAAAGAGGAAGAAGATTCTGATGATGATGAGAATCTCAGTCTTATGATAAAGAAGTTCACAAAGTTCATGAAGTCCAAAGGAAGAAATCAATTCAAGAGTAATAAGAAGGAGAATCAAGGAAGCTCCTCAAACTTTAAATGCTATGGATGTGGAGAAACTGGTCATGTAAAAGCAGACTGCCCAAATTCAAAAAGGAGTGATGAAAAGAAAAGCAAGAAATATTATAAGAAAAAGGCATACATAGCGTGGGAAGATAATGCCTCAAGTTCATCCAACTCTGAAGGATCTGATGAGGAAGAAGCAAACTTTTGCTTAATGGCCAATAGTGATCACTCTGACAGTGAGGTAAGCTCCTCTGACAATGAAAATGATTATGATTCTCTTTATGATGCTTTTCAAGAATTGCTTGCTAAAT
>Ga0214544_1002762_pt1 | contig 36682 bp, 25 predicted proteins | sample CNSS3metaG_FD_160074 | JGI IMG/M metagenome (GOLD analysis project Ga0214544, IMG submission 160074) | Root nodule microbial communities from cowpea collected in UCLA plant growth center, Los Angeles, California, USA - CNSS3 | ecosystem: Host-associated > Plants > Roots > Nodule | place: USA...
AAAAAGGAAACTGACGTTGCTATGAAGAAGAAGAAAGAAGATCCAATGAAGTGTTGAAGAAGAAGAAAAAAGTACCAGAATATGTTTCTGAACAAACCTAACGCAAGAAGAAAAATTCAAATACCACCGCCAAATGCAATGCCTTCATGCAGAAGCTTCCGTCTGTAGCAACCATCAATCAACAATTAATTAATGCTTCAGCTGAAAAAAAAAATTAATCAAAAGACGAAAATGCCCTCCATTTCATACACGTGTCAGTTAGATAAGATGTCCAATCCAGTAATTTACCTATACTAAAGATTTCTTAGATATATAGTAGATAGTAGAAGATTAAATTCCCACATTTTTAAAGATGAATGACTAAATTGGTTAAAATTTTTGAAGAGAGACTAGTTCTAAATTTCACTTAAACTTTAGACACAAAAATTATATTTAATCCTAAAAATAACTGATGAAATGTGTAAATGTATCCATGCAGAATTCTTCTTGTGTCCTTTGGAAGCAACATAACATAACTCTTAATATTATAACAATAGAGCAAATGAAAAGGAGCATAATTGTTGCGAAAGCTTATCTCACGCACAGAACTCATTATTTTACAACATATATATGATATATGATAGAGGAAGGATAAAACACATGCATCGATCTTGTTCCCTATAAAACTTTTCAACACTGCAAGTTGGAACTATCCATGGATTATGCATTTAGCAAGTGAGGTTATCACCAGGAGCAACACCAAGCTGTGAACAGTATTGTGTGTAGTAATCAACACGAGCCTGAACAGCATCAGGGTTTCCTCCATCACATTCAGCTTCACCTTTCATGGCTCTAATGGTTTCACCAAACCCCTGCTCCATCACAGGGCTCACATTCTGTGTCCAGAACCACAGTGCTGTCTTGAACGACACCACAGGGTCATTGGCCACCGTCTCCGGAGCCTTCAACCCGTCAAAACCAATGCTTTCCCCTGCTGCTCCATAGTTGTAGTTCCACCTCAGTTGAATCGGTCCACGCCCGTAGTACTCCTTGTCAGAGGCACACGGGTACTCGCTGTTGCTGTCATCACAATAGTCCTTTGATTCACCTTCAGTCTCTTCTACGTAGCAAAAATCTGGAAATTGCAAAGAAGATGTTAGTAATCCGAGATACTTTGTCACCTTTATAGATGATTACTTACGGAGAAAGTTCGTTAAAATAGGTTCTAACTTAGTTATGATATCATGTTAAAAGTGAGTCTTAAATCTAATTCAACCTCACAAAACGAACTTGTAAAGTGAGGATTATACTCACTTGTATATTATAAACTGACCTTATCTCTAGTCGATGTAAAACTTCCGACTTTTATGTACGAAGTTTTAGATGTCTTTTTATGTTTTAAAGATTAAAACAGAGTTACAATGTAGAAAGTACTGTCTTCATCGTTGAAACTCTCGCATCGACTAGAGATAAAAACAATTTACAATAGAAACCAGCAGCGTCATTGTAGGAGGTGGAGAGAAAGACTCACGTTGAGTTTCTTGTGTGAAATGAGCAAAAGCAGCAGCAATTTCACGTTTGGAGTCATCTGCAGAACCAGTTCGACCAAACTGTTTGTAGGAATTGAGAGCATGCAGGAAGGCTTGTCGAGAGTAGAAGTTCTTGCCTGCACAATCTGCTTCATCATCACCTTCGTCAAGTATGGAGTTGAAGAATTCGGTTGTGACAATGTCAGCCACAGAAACATGGCTCGCTTTCTCACTGCCATAGCAAGCACCTTGCATCAACACTAACAAACTCACCATCACTCTCTTTACTACACTGTTCATGTTTTGCACCTTGTTGTTCCACATCGCCTGGTGGAGAATTCTGTAAAACTGTGTTATCACTTTTTTCAATAGAGAATGTTGGCAATTCAGACCACACTCACTTCTATTTGTAGCATGCTTTCTCGTCAGAAAAAAAAAAAAAATGATACTTAATATATTTAATTGTATATTGATTTATGGAACAATAATAGGGTATTTTGTCAAAAAAGTAAGTGCTTGAATAAATGTTAATATTATAAAGGAATGATGAATTGATTGCATACAAAATATATTATTTTCCTTTCATAAACCTTTCAATTCAATTAATGCACTTAGTTAAAATAAATTTAAATTAGTTGAATATAATAAATTACTTAATAAATATACTTTCCAATAAAAATCATCAATATTTAAACTTAAAAGTGGGCGGACTTTAATAGCAATAAATATATTACAATTACTAAAGTTATCCTATTTAATTGAATATATTTTAACCAAAAAATAATTAATGTATCGTTCTACTTCAAAAGAGTTTTTTATATATATAAAAAACAATAACAGATTTTCAGAAAATTTGCTTGATATAATAGTCTTTGTTTTTCACTTCTTTAATTGGTATTTTCTGAAGAAAAAAAAAACAATATTAAATTATCAAGTAATTATATTCTCATACAACTCATCTTTGTGTATCATTTATTCAAAATTTTGAATTTATAAAAAAATTCTATAATACTTAGGTATCGTGTATATAATAAAGATTAATTAATATCTGTATAGTAATAGTTGAGTCATATGATAATTTCTCACAGTTAACAATTAGAATTAATCTATCAAGTAATACTGAAAATCATTTAATACAATGACTTTCTCTTAATAAATATATATATATATATATATATATATATATATATATATATATTTAACGTAAACTTAAAGACTGATTACAATGTGGTTTTATTTTTTTCTTATTTTAAGCTAATGTATTTGAGTTGAAAAAAAAAGAAATATTAATTGTATAAATTACTGCGAACAAGTAAAAGATTTTTACTGAAATTTAATTGTGAATTAATTAAGTACAAAGAATGACAACAAGTGTCTTAACTTACTATATCCGTTAAGTCAAAATATTATCTAATCGATTCTTAAACATTCTTACAAACTTATTAGCAAGATCCATGAAGTATTTAAGTGACATATAAATGAACAAAGACATCCTCATAAAAAACAATTATTATTATTAAATATTTTTAATTTTTTTAAAAATTGATAATGAGTATTTAATATGAATCGAGTTAAGATTATTGAACGCAAGTATAATGTGAAAGAAAGAAGTAAGTAAAATTCAATTTGTCCTTTTAATAATAAAAATATGGTTAAATATATTTTTATATTACAAGAAGATGTCTAGTTAAATATCAATTTTAGTGATCAATACAGTTGACCAATTTAAATATCAATTCACAAAAAAAAATTATTAATGACTAAAATAGTAGTTATTATGAATAAAAAGTTATAACGAGTTTCTAAATTGATTTTTAAAATTTAGTTATCAAAATTGTAACTACCAATAAAAATTGGTCACTAAACATTAGTTATTAAAGTTCTTACCAAATGAATTGATTTATAAATTAGTTTCTAATTAATTAGTGACTAATTTAATAATCAATTCTAATTTTTTATTCATAACAATAACTATTTTAGTAAATAATAATTTTTTATTTTGTAAATTAATTATTAACTGGACATTTTTCTTGTAGTATTAGTTTTTAAACACCATTTAATTTGTAAAAAAAATTATGTAATTAAATTAAAATGTTATATTTATTCATTTTTAAAATTTGAAAATCTGACTACATCAAAATTAAAAAAAAAAATCAAATTTCAAATTTCAATCTGAATTTAAAATTAAAAACATATTTAATCTTAAAATTTGCTTAACTTTGGATATGACATCAACCTATACGTAGCTAGAAATTTCATTCCATTATTACAGAACGCATAAATGATACGGGACGGAGGTGTGAGTAATCTTCTGTGGGCTAACCTATAATACTATATAACTGCTAATAGCTATTTAATTAAACTTTAGTATGCCTATATTCTAGACCATTTTGTGCTTTTCTTGGGTTTTCAATTACTAATAAATTCATTTAACTTATAAAAGAACTTCTATAGGGTAGCATAATTAATAGTATTATTTTCTAATTTCTATTTTCTATAAAAAGTAAGTGAAAATGTAGCAGTTGATATTCACACTTTCGGCTTCTTTGCGGTTACATTAAAAGCTTCACATTAATCAATTTTAAGTCACAAAGGGTTTGATTAGTTACAACTACTCCATGATAGATTAGTGAAATTCTTAATCATTATCCATCCTTTCATAAGTGTGGTTTGAAATGCAGAAAGATTTTATTTTTTTTTGATAGAAAATTGCATAAAGATCAAGCATACATGTATAAGTATTGGTGTTTCGAGTTCAAAACGTGAGTTTAATCCACATATAAAGGATTGATATCACTTTCAGTTCAATTTTATCATTTTTACTTAACGTGAGACTTAAGACTTATAATTGGATCTCGAACAATAAACGATGTTATAGATAATGCAACATATAATTTAAAATCAGTTACAAAATAATGTGTCATTAGCAACTTACATAGTGCAATTACATGTACAAGAAATTTATGGACAAAATAAAGTAATTTGTATTTTGTTACTTTTTTTCTTTTGTTATGTCAAAAATTGTATTTTATTATCTTATATTTAACCTTTCCATTGCTCTATTTTGTTTTTTCATATTTTTCATTTGATTTTAGTATACAAAAGTCTACTCTTAATCCAACCATAATTGTTAAACATTATAAATTTGTTCACTTTTACAATAAGTATTATAAATCATCCGTGGTTTTTAATTGGTTAACAATATAAAATATTTACATTCATAGTATATAAAAATAAAACTTTTAATAAAAAATGGACATATATATATATATATATATATATATATATATATATATATATATATATATATATATATCAGAATTAAATATGTTATATTGGAGGCATAGTTTATTGTTGATTTTGCATATTATTTTTTAAAGAAAGATTTATTAAAAATTAGAACACGAATAAGACATGCATGCAATTCACATAAAATAAGCTCTAATCCAAAATTTAAAACAATCTTGGTGGTGCTCGTTTTTTATTTTTAAGTGAGACTTAAAATGATATTTGTATTTCCAATACTAACTCTGAAAACATAATGGTAGTGGTTTGCATGAATTGTTGTTGTTGCAGCTTAGATGCAGAAAGGAAACTATAGTTAATAATTTTCCTAATCACAATAATCAAAAGAAATTTTTGAGCCTTTGAATTGTTTATTTTATTAACTATAACACGTGTCATCATATATATGGTACACACATATATAGATATATAGTCTGATATATCTATATAACTTAGCAAGTAAGATTGTCACCAGGAGCAACACCAAATTGAGAACAATACTTGGTGTAATAATAAACACGAGCACGGACAGTGTCAGGGTTTCCTTCATTACATTCAAGTTGGCCATTGATGGCTCTAATGGTTGCACCAAAGCCCTCGTTCATGACAGGGCGCACAAACTCCATCCAGTACCACAATGCTGTCTTGAAGGACACGACAGGGTCATTGGCCACTGTCTCCGGAGCATTCAACCCATCGAAACCAATGTTCTGTCCTGCTGGTCCATAGTTGAAGTTCCACGACAGTTGGATAGGTCCACGACCATAGTACCCTTTGTAAGGTACACATGGAAACTCAGTGTTGCTTTCATCACAGTAGTCCCTTGACGCTCCTCCAATCTCTTCTATGTAGCAAAAATCTGCATCCAATCAAATCAAATCATATATCATAACACAACTTAATATCTTCATCTGTTGAAGTAATAGTTGAACAAGTTCTGCTATATGTAAAAATTCATCATACTAACGTCCAGTTTCGTGGGTGAAATGAGCAAAAGCAGCTGCAATTTCACGTTTGGAATCATCTTCGTTATTAAGAGCACCAAATCGAGGGTAGGACCTGTGAGCTTTGAGGAAAGCGTCACGTGAGTAGAAGTTCTTCCCTGCACAATCACCATCGGCCTGGTTGATTATCATGTCGAAGAATTGTGGTGTCACGATTCTGTCTATGTTTTCGGCACTCGCGGTTTTTGGCACCATCAGCATCACCATCATGAATAAGGTTGTCACAAACCCTGCAACCTTGTTCATCGTAGCTATCTAATGTTTGTTACAAGAGCAACTATGTAATGTTTGTTATAAGGTTGAGATTTATGAGCACAAAGGGCGTGTATATTTATAGTGTTACTGCTGGCTACAGGACTTTGAACCTTTGGAAAGGAAGTGCTGACACCCTAAATAACTTTTGTGCTTGAAATTTCAATCTGAACTTGGTGACACAGTATTAGAGTATGTCCCATTCTACGATAGAACAACGTAATTCACGGGTTAGATTTTGACTTTATAGCTTTGGTTTGTTTGTCTCTGTATATCTATATATGTATATATATATTAAACTGATTTAAGTCTTCCTTAATCTTAGAAAACAGGTTTAGGTTTATAAGGTGTATCTTATATATTTATGCATTTAAAATTTACCTTAACTTTATGTATATGTATGATGTATGATTTTTAAGATACTCTTCACATTAAAATATATACTATACATTTCGAACATGTAAAATTATATCAATATGTGATCCGATACGGTTTGAATTCAAATAACTCTGAATAGTAAATGAGTTGTACACTCACTCATTTATTTATATATATAATTTATTATTTTAGAAAAGAATATTGTTTATAAACAACACCTTATATTATTTAAAAATAATAATTTTCAGACAACCTACTATGGAGAAATTAATTTTGGATTTTGATTAAGTTCCTTTTTTTAATATTAAAAAAAAAGCATTAAATGTGGATAGACAGTGGTGTGATTTGTAGGTGTAAAAACATGAAAGCCAAATGACTGGTCTAACGTGTTTGTGTTTGACTTTAGTGATGGCGTAACTAGCCAGACACTGTGCAGCCCCCCTCTAGGTAAATTTTAATTTGGATTAGTTATTTAGACATAGGTTTGGTAGAATTTGGAATTTTTGTTGGGTTTTTTTATTTATTTATTTATTTATTTTGTTTTTGAAATACAATGAACATTTATTTTAATGTTTTAAAATATATATTTTTTTAAAGTACCAGTATATTTTGAAGTCACAAGGACAAAAAAAAAATCTCGACTGGTTGTGTAGTGTATAAATTTAAAAATACGAAAAGTTTTTATAAATTTATAAGAGTTTGTAAACGGTCAAATAAGAGAATTTTTTTAAATTAAAAAAGATGATAGATTGATTTTAACTTATTTAAAAAATGCCTAGTTATTTTATTTTATTTTTCTCTTACAATTATTTGCTTAAATTTTATTCAAACTAATAACTTGGTGATGTTTTTACATTTTTTTTAAATAATTTGCAAAACAAATGCGAACTTTAAATTGCTTTTACTTAGTTCGTTAAAATGCTATAAATGTATTCATTTTGCATATTAGAGCGAGTTTCACGTAAATATCCCTTAATAAAGCTCACATAAATATTTTTGGTGAGTGGTAATATTAGTTTTCTTTATACCATGAGAAATTACACAATTTTGATTAGAATTAAACTCAAATTCTTTAAACAAAATATTTAGTTAAAAAATGGCGGAGGTTAATAATTGAAAAATATGATGTGTGGAGGAGATCATATAATAAAAATATAAAAAATGGAAAAATATGAACAAAGGAAAGGAGATCAAGTACAAGTCATGGTGGTGGAACAATTTGAAAAAAGTTTGTAAAGTATTGGTTCGATGACAATGTTCTATGAAAAATGGGAACAAGAAAATAAATTAAATTTTGCAAGATAAATGAAAAGGGTTTGCACCCAAAAATTTCTCAATAAATAAGGGAATATTATGTGAATGGGTTCAAAGTCTAAATACTCTACTTAAATATTTATAATATTCTTTTGTTCTTAAAAGATGTTTTTTTTTTTTTATAAGAAAAAACTATTTAAACACATGCGAGAGATGCATTAAAGGATTATTAGTTATCATAATTTTAGACTGGAAGTTTTAAATATTCATACTTTAATACTTAACCTATTTTCATTCTCATTGAAGTATTTATATTGTTTATTTCTTTGTAAGTTTTATTTAATATTTTGTATATTATTCCGGTTTTCCAATTTTTCGCTCAATTTAATTTTCTTAATTATGTTATACTATGGTAAATTTGTGGTACATGTTAACGTTTGAGCAATAATTACAATAACATTGAATAAGAGATAGAAAAACTAACAATGATTACTAAGAAATAAAATATATAAAATTATTGAAATACCTAAAATTTAATTAAATAATTAATTTATTATGTTAACATAATCTATGGTTGATAGCAACAATATCGTATGAGGTAATGATAGTAATGACTGACTTAGCTGTGTTGTGTCCATACATTTATAAATTTGAGACAAATTATTTAAAAAACGAGATGATAAAATAAGTATTTTATCCAAATATTGAACTTAATTATGATCTATCTAATCCAAATATTATTTTTAAGTATCTGAATTAAATTAAATTTTACATTGTGGATAAAAGAAACTGAAAAAAAAAAAATGAAAAGTGGAATAAGGCCTGCAAAAGGTTATAGCAGGGGTGGGAAGAAGATGATGTCTCCCACACTCTCAGTCTCATTCTCTTGCAATCCCAAAAACCCAAACTCGCTTTGCTTTCTTTCTTTGCAGGACTTTGCAAACACTTCAACTCTCAGGCTTTCGCCAACGCTTCCGCTTCGTTGCTCTCAGGTTTTCTCTTCATCCATTATTTTGTCTTTTTCATAACAACAATTTCTATAGCTTCTTTGCATTTTTCTCAGACCCTGCAATCTTTCAACCTCAACCATCGTTGTTTCATGTATCTCTCAATTTCAGTAGATAAACATCTGGAATACAAATTTAGTCGAGTTTCCGGGTTAAATTGCAAACACATATAATTTTGGGGCAGATTTATTATATTATACACTAATGCTCATGCATTGCATTTGTTAGGGTTTGATTATTTATTTATTTTTTTGAAGAATCCAAAAGTGGTTTAGTTGGGGGTATGGAATGCTGTTCAAAGTGTTGAATTTTATTTTGCGCAGGAAAGAAGCCTTGCACCAGCACCAACTGTGCTAGATGAAAGCATTGGGGGTTTATCAACCTCAAACGACCGCGTTTTGAGCGGCGATACTCCGGTGCTTCGGCAAAATGGGCCACCTCCTCTAGTCAGTGCATTGAGAGCTTCTGCTGAGCAAAATGTTGCCAGTTTTCACTTTCCGGGACATAACAGAGGGCGTGCTGCACCTGCTTCCTTGACTCGGCTCATTGGAACGAGACCGTATTTGCATGATTTACCTGAGCTTCCAGAGCTTGACAACCTCTTTTGTCCCCAGGGGCCCATATTGGAAGCACAGACTGAAGCAGCCAAACTGTTTGGATCGTCACATACATGGTTTCTTGTTGGAGGTACTACTTGTGGGATTCAGGCGGCCATTATGGCTACCTGTTCCCCGGGAGAATTTCTGATTCTTCCGAGGAATTCCCATATATCAGCTATATCTGCTATGGTATTGTCTGGTGCAGTGCCTAAGTACATTGTTCCCGACTATCAGAATGATTGGGACATTGCTGGTGGTGTCACTCCATTACAGGTGATTCAGATGAAGATGAGACATTGTTCTGAATCTGGGACTTTTTACTTTCCTTAGTAGTAGGACTCTTTTAGTAATCTTATCTGGATCGATCTCACTTTTGTTTTTATGTTGGTGTTTTTGCAGGTATTAAAAGCCATCCAGGGATTAGAAATGGAAGGGAAAAAAGCGGCAGCGGTGTTCATCACCTCGCCTACTTATCATGGCATTTGCAGTGATGTAAGCAAGATTTCTGAGCTGTGTCATTCTCGTAAAATTCCTTTGATTGTTGACGAAGCTCATGGTGCACATTTTGGATTCCATTCTGAACTGCCTAACTCAGCCCTCCAGCAAGGGGCTGATCTGACTGTACAGTCAACTCACAAAGTTCTATGCTCTCTTACTCAGTCATCTATGCTGCACATGTCACGAAATATTGTAGATAAGGAAAAAATTGATAGATGTCTCCAAACTCTTCAAACCACAAGTCCTAGCTATCTGCTTTTGGCATCCCTGGATGCTGCCAGAGCTCAACTTAGTGAACGCCCCGATGTTGTATTCAACCAAGCAATTGCATTAGCTTATGAAGCAAAGTACACGCTAAAACAAATTGCTGGTATATCAGTGCTTGAGAATTCAAGCTTTTCAAACTTTCCTGCAATGGATCCATTGCGTCTCACTGTGGGCTTTTGGAAGCTTGGTTTATCAGGTTACGAAGCTGACGAAATCTTATACAGAGATTATGGTGTTATCTGTGAACTTGTTGGGAACAAATCTATTACTTACGCATTTAATCTCGGGACTTGTAGGGATCATGTCCAAAGACTTCTATTGGGAATAAAGCATTTGGCTGCAACATATTCTTCCTTTCAGCAACCTGAAGAGAAAGTGTGTGATGCTCATGCACCCTTTGATGATATAATCATGAGTTTGATCCCCAGAGATGCCTTTTTTGCAAGTAAAAGAAAAGTAACAATAAGGGAGAGCATCGGTGAGGTTTCAGGGGAGCTTGTATGTCCATATCCTCCGGGCATACCAGTATTGATCCCTGGTGAGGTTATTACCGAAAGAGCTGTTGATTATCTTCTACATGTTAGGAGTAAAGGTGCTGATATTAGTGGAGCATCTGATCCCTTACTTTCTTCAGTAGTTGTCTGCAACGTAAAGTAAACCAGCTGGTGAGAAGTACTTTGAAGTTAACACTTCCAAGTGGCCTTTGATTTTTGCATCACACCAAAAGATTATTTTACAGTTGACGATGGTTTACGCAGCTGAGGAAATTCTCGAGTAGTTAGCAAATAGCAAAGGCAGAATTGTTGGTAAACTTTTCTCATTTTAATGGATAAGAATGAAAGGGTACTCAAATTTTGCCTCTTGGAAATGCTACTGGGTTACGATGTGTTAAATATCGTACTCATTGAGTCAGGAGACTGGGCAATTAAATGCTAATCCTTGAGGAAGGACCAAAACTATTGGCAGGGCCCAGATGCAAACCAGCATCAACCTGGACGCAATCATAAATATTGAAAGAAAATTGCAACTAATTGTATTTTAATTGTGTATGTGTAGCTAATTGGAAAAAATTGATTTAGAGAATGTCATGGAGAATAGGAAGAATTGGTTTCAGATTTTTTCATGCTATGAACGTTAGGGTGACAGGGAAGGTCAAACATTGAGAAGTCAGTGGCAGATACCAGAGTCACACTGCATATGTTCATCCTGCTCCTCAGAAATTGCTTATGTTTTCAATTTTCAACATTAGTTAAGTCGTGTGAGATATAAAAGTCAAGATTGTTTCATGCAAGTATTACTTTGACGCTGAATCGTATCATGTGTTCTTTTTTAGTCAAGATTGTGTAGATCTGTTGAGGTCATCATCAAGCTGTGTTGGTGATTTTTTTTTTTTTTTTTTGTTAATTTTGGGTTACTTTGCTGCTATTTTGGACTATTCTGGTGGAGTGGTGTTTAGATCTAGTGGGTTACTATGTTGCTTTGTATTTTAGGTTATTATTTTAGTCATCATAAACCATTATGTTCATAACGCGGACGATGCAGGGCATGTATGGATATATGGCTGCAAAATTTACTTTGAATCACCATGATTTTATAGAATTGGTTTTAATTAAATGTGTAATGTAATTTTTGCTATTTATCAGGACAAGATCAACATTAAACAAGGATATATGCATTGACCGAGCGTATTATTATTCTTTTATTAGAAGTAAAAACTGCTAAACATTATCTATACAAATGCTCTTAAAATAAAAATAACATCTCCAATGCTGAAGTCGTAATAAATGTGTTAAAATTAGAGACTTTTATGTAAGAAAGTCCCATAAAAAGAATCTGATATGACAGGGCGGGTCTTCAAATTAAGAACATTTATATATATCAATAAGATTGGAATACAATAAGGTTCCGACACGAGAGAAAAAAATTCTCAGTCAAATATCAAATTATGTGTTAATGAGATGTGTATATTTAATTGATGGGATTTACTTTTATTTATATGGTTGATTGGTGTAAATATCGTCTTTATGATTAATAAATTTGTCTAATTGACTGACCTTGTCGATATATAAGATAGTTATTCATGTTTATTTACGAAATACTAACTCAATATGTCGTCATGTATTTAGTTACGGTTTGTGAAGTATTGGTTTGTGAAGTATTTCTTTGGAACGATTGTAGTTTGACATAAATATTCCCATTTGACACTCATATAAATTAATATTTTATTAGGAAAAGTTGGTATCAAATGGTAATTATTTGACAATAATAATGTCAAAATAACTTTTTTCATTTCTTTAGGTCTAATGGTTAGTTTAAGTTAATGGCTTTTTATGATAACGACCAATCTGGTTCCAATAGTGCATTTATCTTAAATTAACGACTTTTTAAGATAGTGGGCCAACCAGGTCACTATGATACACAGAGAAAGAGAAGGATACCAAAGAATAAAGAGAAATGAAAGAGACAAGAGAAGATAAGAGGAAGAAGAGATAAAAAGAAGAAAGATACATAGAAGAGAAAGGACAATAATGTGGCTACTGAAATTCATTTGTAGCATCAACAGTGGCACTGACTAACTATTGTATCGAAAGGTCAAGCCACAGTGAACCACTGTAGTTAAAATGGTCGCGTAACATTAACTTATAAAAAATATTCAAATTCTAATTTATCGATTTTTTCATGTTTACATCTATTTTTTAATTTTATTTTTTAAATAAATTTTTTTAAATTAAAACAATTATTTTATTGATTTTATCTTTTAAATAACAAGTTTCTTTCAATTTAATCGTTTTTTTTTCAAATTAATCATTTTTATTAATTAAAAAAAATACGTACGAAATAAATAAAAACTATTTATAATAAAATTATAAAAAAATATGTATATTTAATTTTATAATTATAATAATAACAAAAATAATAGTTTTATTAGTTTGTATCACCATAAAAAAAATACACCTACGTCTAAGTATAACGTATATGTTTTCATTAGCTTGATGAATAAGATTAACTTATTCATTTATCTATAATATTTGACTTCAAATGTTTAAATTATACATTTAATAATATTTTTTATTTATCATTTTAATTTTTATTTAATATAAGACTTTCAGGTGATAATTAAGTTAATTATATTTTAATTAGTTTTTATTTCTAAGGCTTGATTAGTAACATGATTCCTAAATATAGATTTTGATTTGTTTTTCTTCCTATTTTTTTTTTCAAAAAAAAAAAAATTAATTGAGTCTTTATTTTCATAAACAAAATTTAATGTAACTTTTTCTACTTAATTGGTGTTTACGAGATTATAAAGTGTTACTCGTCAAAATTTAGATCTATAATGTGTTAACATATTGGTCATCTTTTACGGTATTATATGTCAATTAGAATGGTTTCAAAGTTGAAAGTGATCTAAAATTTAATATGAAAATATTTAAATCTTGATTTTAACATGTAACATTTCTGACATAGTTAACATTAATTTAAACTTAAGACCCCACAAATTAAATATTTTTACAAAATATAGGAATTCAAATGAGTAAAAAATAAATCCCACATATTAAATATTTTTACAAAATATAGAAATTCAACAGAGTAAAAAATAAGGTTAAAATATTTTTTTGTCCCAATTTTCGTCAAGTTTTTTCAAATAAGTCCTAATTTTGGTTTTGTGTTCAAATAGGTCTCAATTTTTGTCAATTTTGTTCAATTGGGTTCTTTTTTCTAACACCGTTTAAATCATTAACGGGCATGAACAGTAACTGCCACGTTTCACTTCGTTGTTTTTTTGAATTTTTTTATTTTTATTTTTATTTTATTTTTATTTTTTTTTTAATTTTTTAAATTTTTTTTAAAATTTTTTTCTAAATGTACACGTGTCAACCCAAAAGCATGTCACGTGTCACTTCGTGGTTTTTTGGAATTTTTTATTTTATTTTTTTTGAATTTTTTTAAATATTTTTTAAATGTCTACGTGTCAACCCAATAGTGTGCCACGTGTCAAAGTCAATATTCTATATTCAATTTGGTCCCTATATTTGTTATTTTTGTTCAATTAGGTCCCAATTTTTGTTAACATTAACCAATTTGGTCCTTATCGAAGATGTGACCAAATTTAATTTTTATATCAAAGTTATAATGATGTGAATTTTAATATATTATATAAAAATATTTAATAAAAAATGTGAATTTTAATATAAAAATTAAATTTGGTTTTAATTTGGAGAGGGACCAAATTGGTTAATGTTAACAAAAATTGGGACCTAATTGAACAAAAATAACGAATATAGGGACCAAATTGAATTTAGAACATTGACTTTTAAAAAAAAATTTAAAATTAAAAAAAAAAATTTTAAAAATTTTTAAAAATTCAAAAAACCACGAAGTGACACGTGACACACTCTTGGGTTGACACGTGTACATTTAAAAAAATAATAAAAAAAGTTAAAAAAAAAAATAAAAAAATAGAAAAAAACCACGAAGTGACACGTGACAGTCACTGTTCATGGCCGTTAATGATTTAAACGGTATTAGCAAAAAAGGACCCAATTGAACAAAATTGACGAAAATTGGAACCTATTTGAAAACAAAACCAAAATTAGGACTTATTTGTAAAAAATTGACGAAAATTGGGATTAAAAAGGTATTTTAATCAAAAAATAAATATAAAGAAAAAAAATTACACATAGAAATTAAACTACTACTCAGACTTATCTCACATCCGATGGCAAATCGCCAAAGTCATAGTTGTTAATTGGCTTTATAGCTTCAATACCTAACAAAGTTATGTTCTTAAAATCTCATTATTACCTTCTTAAAATCTGATATCCAATAATAATGGCAAAGCGCCGAAGCGGTTGACTTTTCTGTTGCGTAAGATCGTATCCAACCACAAAATCTATCTTAATGGGGAAATATATTATGCAATTGACAGTGGTGCATCATAATCATATAAGAATATAACTCCTAATTACCTCACTTTTATCTGCAGGATTTTGTGACGAAATCTGGTTTTTAAGTCTCCATGACGCCTCAGAAAAACGTGGTTGAGCCTCTAGTGAGTGCAATAAAATCTTCAGCCCAAAAAAATGCTGCGAGTTTTCACTTCCCTGGACACAACAGAGGACATGCTGCACCTGCTTCCATGGCTGGACTCATCGGAAGAACAGCCTTTGTTCATGACTTGCCTGTGCTTCATGAGCTTGGCAATCTCTTTTGTCCCTACGGTCCCATTTTAGAAGCACAGGTTGAAGCCGCAAAACTGTTTGGATCTTCACACACATGGTTTCTTGTCGGAGGTACAACGTGTGGAATCCAAGCAGCCATAATGTCGACATGTTCACCGGGGCAAGTTCTCATTCTTCCTAGGAATTCTCATATATCAGCCATATCTGCATTGGTATTGTCTGGTGCAGTGCCTAAGTACATCATTCCTCACTTTCTCGATCATTGGGACGTTGCTGCTGCTATCACCCCATCTCAGGTAGTCATTTTAACTTTCTGTCGTATTTATAAACAGATTACATAATATAGAACTTTGTTATCTTGTTTTAACATATTTTAATATACTGTAAAGTGCAATTGAATTATAAAATAATATTCAATTAATATATTTATGTGGGTTTGGTACTTGTTAATTAACTACAAACATATATAACACTATTAGATTCTTAAGTATTTTATTACCTATATCGGGAATAAACAAAGGTTAATTAAAATTAAAATTATGATTAAGATTAAGATTGTAAGGGATTAAAAAAATCATAAATTGTAAGATCATGATACGAACACCACTAAAAATTCTCATATTACATTATTATTTTCTTGCAGATTTATTAAAAATATTTGTAAGAAAAGACTTTCTCCTGTTATTTTTTCTAAAAATTTTGATTGATAGATAATTTTTTTATGAATAATTATTTTCTACAAATAAAATTTGTAAGTATTTTCTATAAAATTTATTGTGAAAAGTATTTTACACAAATATTTTAAAATTAGTAGTTTCATAATAAAATTTATAAGTATTTTTTAAAAAAAAATTCATAACAAAATTGAAGGAAATATGAATTTTTGTAATAATAAAATAAAATATAAAAAATGACAAATTAATTAGTTCATGAAAATCAAGTTATAAAATTAATCATTGCGCAAAACCCTACAACCCTAACCATATATAAGAGTCGTAAGGGTGATAGAAAATATTATTTTATTTTAATGGATTGAAATTCCTTATGGTGTAGCAAAAATGTATCCTTCATTTAATTAAATTTTATTTTAAGTAAAATTCATTCAGGAAAGTGAATGTTGGATAATGTTGCGTTGACCAATAATAAGATAAATTTTTAATTAGGTTAAAAACAAAATAAATATGAATTTTAATTATATATTTTTTGTTATAAAAATAGCAATTACAAGTTTGTTATTTCTGTGAATTTTTTTTCATGTATAATTTTAGGGTTAAATATGTTTTTGGTCCTTCAAGTTTCAATAAATTTTGGAATTAGTTCCTCTTCAAAACTTTATACTAATTTAGTCCTTCATTTTTAGAAATGCGTGAATTTAGTCCTTCTTAACAAATTTTGTTAAGTTTATTTGACATTTTAAACACATTTTATGATAATATTTGAGTTAACATTAACTCGAAAATGTGTCTTACGGACTAAACAATTCAAATACTATCATAAAATGCGCTTGAAACATCAGATAAATTTAACAAAATTTGGTTAACAGGACTAAATTCACACATTTTTAAGGATAAATGACTAAATTGGTTAAAAGTTTTAAAGAGGGACTAATTCCAAATTTGACTGAAACGTGAGGAACCAAAAACATATTTAACCCATAATTTTATATCTTATGCATCCTATTTATTGTAGAAGGTAATATATACACTTGAGCCTATATAAGGTATTGACACCACTCTCAATCCAAAACTTATTTATGTGTCTTATTCTTATATAGAGTTCTATTTTCTCATTTCTAGTTCATGTGAGACTTAGACTCACACTTCGATTCCTAACAATTTGATAATAAGCATATACTATTTTGTTTGTGCATCAAGCTTATCCGGTTCTGTGAGGGTGTTGTTGTAGGTATTGAAAGCCATCCAGGAGCTAGAAATGGAAGGGAAAAAGGCAGCAGCAGTGTTCATCACTTCACCAACTTATCATGGTCTTTGCAGTGACTTGACCACCATTTCTGAGCTCTGTCATTCTCATAAAATCCCTTTGATCGTGGACGAAGCTCATGGCGCACACTTTGGATTTCATTCAAAACTACCCAAATCAGCTCTCCACCAAGGTGCTGATCTTATCGTGCAGTCCACTCACAAAGTTCTATGCTCTCTTACTCAGTCATCCATGCTGCACATGTCAGGCAACATTGTAGACAAGGACAGAGTTTCTGGGTGTCTCCGAACTCTCCAAACCACAAGCCCTAGTTTTCTGCTTCTGGCATCCCTTGACGCTGCCAGAGCTCAAATCAGTGAGAACCCTGATTCTGTATTCAACCGAGCAATTGAATTAGCCGATGAAGCAAAGCGTGTGCTAAAACAAATCCCTGGAATCTCAGTACTTGAGAGTTCAAGCTTTCCAGCATCTCCCGCAGTTGATCCATTGCGTCTCACTGTGGGGTTTTGGAATCTTGGATTATCAGGTTCCGAAGCAGACGAAATGTTATACAAGGATTACGAAGTCATCTGTGAACTCGTTGGGAATAGATCTCTTACTTACGTGCTTAATCTCGGGACTTGCAGGGAGCATGTCCACAGGCTTGTGTTGGGTATAAAGCGTTTGGCTGCAACACATGGCTCCATTTCAAAACCTGAGAAGAAAATGGTGAATAATGTTCATGCACCCTTTGATGATATAACGATGAGTATGATCCCCAGAGATGCGTTTTTTGCAAGTAAAAGGAAAGTGGCAATAAGAGAGAGCATTGGTGAGGTTGCAGGGGAGCTTATATGTCCGTACCCTCCTGGTGTACCAGTGTTGATCCCTGGTGAGGTTGTAACTGAAAAGATTGTTGATTATCTGATTCATGTTACGAGTAAAGGTGCTGAAGTTAATGGAGCATCTGATTCCTCGCTTTCTTCGATACTTGTTTGCGGTAAATTATGAGCGGGGAAGGCGCACGCTTAAGATAAAACTTTCCAAAGTGGTGTTTGGTCTTTGTATCACGCTACAACGTTATCGTTATAACAGTGTACAAGGATTTCCATAGCTCAAGAAATTTTCTAGCATTGACCTTCCGCCATATGGGTTAATAACATACTACCCTTGTCTTAATTACTTCACATTTTATTCAGTCGGTAAACAAAATAAATATATACTTTTTTTCTCTTCAAGACTATGATGACGGGGATACGTCATTATTTAATACGTGGATATATTTATTTTAAAAATTATATAATACGCGGTAGATATATTAAAAAATGTGTAAAAATTAATAAATAAATGATTATTATAGTATGAATCCAACTTAAAATCAAATGTACCAAATATTATAAAAAAAATTATAATTTTTTATTATTTTAAAAGTATTACAGTTTAATATATAATTGGTTAAATATGTACCTTAAAGTAATGTAATTTAATATATGTTCCAACCATACCTAAGTATATGACCTCAGCAAACCTAATCACCACATATCCTGTATTGGATACCCACTCTACAGCATGTGGCCCTCAACAAACACCTGGGCTGCATACCTTCCACTAGACATCCTCTTCTATAGTATGCAGCCACCAGGTATACTCTAGGCCGCATACCTTGTACTAAATGATGCCCCCCAAAGTATGCGGCCACCAACGACCCTTTGGGCCGCGCACTCTTCCAGACGTCCCCATCCGCAATGCACGGTCGCCAACAGCTCCCAAAAGCCGCCTACCCTGCACCGAGTCCCCTCCTCCAGATTGTTCGATATACACTAAAGGCCAAAGGCAAGCAGCCTGAGTCCAATCACCATCTAGACAATCAAGATTGGCAAGAAATGCCCACCTACGAAGATCTTCATGACCGAATACCGAATACAGCCAACCCCAAAGGACCTTTTGGTAAATTCCCTCCTCACAATTGGATCTGAAAATGACCAGAAAAGGAATATTGGGCCAGAAAGCCCATGTCAGGTAGGACCCACAGGTAAAAAAGGTATAAATAGCACACTGTTCTATGCATTGATTACGCATTAAATATTCTCTGAAACCACTAACATCACCAGCACTGACTTTGGCATCGGAGTGTCTTTTGCAGGCACACATGCACCGTGACCAGAGTCCCTCGGAGCTAGAAGATTCATCCGACATCCCAACATCGAGACCGTCCACCAGACTTGTAAAGTACAACTTGGTCCCCTAAAAAAAATATATATATATATATATATATATATATATATATATATATATATTTTATTGTAAGATATGTGATGTAAATTGATGTAAGATACGTATATAGGTATAAAATAGTTAATTAGAAGTTAATTGATGCAAACTTACTTATTTTTACTGAAACGCCTCATAAATAAAAAACATGCGTCATCATTCAATTTACTAATCAATTTACAAGTTTCACCATTCAGAACTATTAATAATAGGCACAAACAAAATCCATCTACACCAATCAACTCCTTACATTATGTTGTTCATCAACAATCATACATATTTCAAATATCTAGCTTTTCTTACCGGATTATGTGCAAGTGCACACAATCTTCTCTCCTTTTAGTTACCCCTATTCACAAAGGAAGCAATATTTGCAAAAAAAAAAAAAAATCATATCAACAATTTGATCTCACCTTAACAATTCTAACCAATCATATATTCATCTAGAACTCTTAGATAAATACATGCAACCCATAAACACCACACATTCAACACCATAAAGAATTTAAAGAGAGCAAAAAAATAAACTTACTTTATTTGACAAACTGATCCAATAGAAATATAGACCTTGTCACTAAAAGTTCTATGACATGCTCCGAATTTCAAACAAACTGATAGATGAGTCAAAATCTTAAAAAGACAAACATGATTCAGTTTCAAGACAAATAATAATTTTTATAAATAAACTTAATTATTTAATATCTATTTATGATTAAGCTTTTTAATTAATAAAATAATTAATTGTCTATTTTAGAAATCATTTCTCATCTAGAGTATTTTCTAGAGTCTTATTGAAACGTTCGGTTTAAACTTTCTTTTTAAAATTTTTTTATTTGGTAAATTAATTTTTTTTTTGTTTTAATTTTAAAATAAATCAGTTTAATTTTTTAAGTGTAAAATTATTTCCTGATATATTTCTTAAATATAAATTAAAATCTAAATATATAGTCTTAAATATTTGATACTTAAAAGGATAGTATTTATAATTCACATCGAAACCTTTTATTTTTGTCGATATTAAAGAAAAAAGAGAAGAAAGACAATGCAGAGAAAAAGATGTATAATAGAGAAATAGAGAAAAAGAGAAATGAAAGAGACAAGAGAAGAGAAGAGGAAGAGATAGAAAAAAGAAGGAAAATGATATTTCAACAAAAGTATTTGACAATGGTGACGTGACAACGATTTTTTTAAATTTTTATTACCAAAATGTAAGTTAGCACGTGCGGCGGAAAGAAAGTAAACTGGAATTAAAATGTAAGTTAGAGAGAGAAAGTGAAGAAGAGAGAAAGGGGGAAAGTGAGGGTGCGAAGTGAAAAACCGTATCGAGAGAGAGAGGAAGCAAGGTCGTCAGAGTTTCTGATTCACTAAAAGTGAGATTTTAGAAAGAGAGAGGACGGGAGAAAGCGAGAAACCGACAAAGGGAGAAACAGGAAAGCGAGAAAGATAGAGAGAAAGAGGGATAAAGCGAGAACAGGAATGAGAGAGTGAGAGGAGTGAAGCATTGGAGATTAGTGGTGAAAAATAGCAGTCATTGTCATCATTTGGGTGGGTTACCGGAGACAGGTCGTAGAGGAAGTTGTCGACGACAACGAATTCGTCTTCCCGAGCGTACAATTAAAATTGTGTTGGGACATTTGTTAAAAGAAAAAGGATATGGGGAGTTAATCGAATTAGTCAATTGTCATTTATGTGAATGTTAGGCAGTGCATGAATGATGGATAAAGGAATTTGTAAATTGCTAAATTCATGAATGAATGATCCAAATAGCATATGTAAATGAACTTTACTGAAGTCTGCACTGAACAGACTAAACTTTGCATGCAACTCCCCACTTAGTTATGTGTCACTCCCCACTTATTTTTCGATTTGTTGTTTTGTGGGTTGTGTGTTGTTTGACAAAGCACCCAGTGTAGTTCATGGAGATTGGGTTATGGAGAAGAATTTGTAAGTCATTGAATGAAAGAGCAATGATCCAAATACCATATATAAATGACTTTGACTGAAGTCTGCACTGTCCATACAAAAACATAAATGTTACTCCCCACATAGTTATTAGTTACTCCCCACTTAGTTTTCGATTGTTTTATTTGGTTTCTGTCTTGTTCATCAAAGCACCCAGTTTAGTTAATGGAGCATGGTTGATGGAGAAGACTTTGTCAATGATTGAATGAAAGAGCAATGATGCAATTACCGTATATGAACAAACTTTACTCAAGTCTGCACTGTGCAGTCAGAACATTGTGCGTAACTCCCCACATAGTTATTCATTACTCCCCACTTAGTTTTGGATTGTTCTAGTTGATTTCTGTGTTGTTCATCAAAGCACCCAGTTTAGTTAATGGAGCATGGGTGATGGAGAAGACTTTGTCAATGATTGAATAAAAGAGCAATGATCCAATTACCGTATATGAATGAACTTTACTCAAGTTTGCACTGTATGTCAGAAAAGTGTGCGTAACTCCCCACATAGGTATTCCTTACTCCCTACTTAGTTTTGGATTGTTTTATTTGGTTTCTGTCTTATTCATGAAAGCACCCAATTTAGTTAATGGACCATGGGTGATGCAGAAGACTTTGTCAATGATTGAATGAAAGAGCAATGATGCAAATACCGTATATGAACGAACTTTACTCAAGTCTGCACTGTGCAGTCAGAACATTGTGCGTAACTCCCCACATAGTTATTCGTTACTCCCCACTTAGTTTTGGATTGTTTTATTTGGTTTGTGTCGTGTGCATCAAAGCACCCAATTTAGTTAATGGAGCATGGGTGATGGAGAAGACTTTGTGAATGATTGAATGAATGAGCAATGATCCAATTACCGTATATGAACGAACTTAACTCAAGTTTGCACTGTACAGTCAGAACATTGTGCGTAACTTCCCACATAGATTTTCGTTACTCCCCACTTAGTTTTGGATTGTTTTATTTGGTTTCTGTCTTGTTCATGAAAGCACCCAGTTTAGTTAATGGACCATGGGTGATGGAGAAGACCATGTCAATGATTGAACGAAAGAGCAATGATGCAATTACCGTATATGAATGAACTTCGCTCAAGTCTGCACTGTACAGTCAAAAAATTGTGCGTAACTCCCCACATAGTTATTCGTTACTCCCCACTTAGTTTTGAATTGTTTTATTTGGTTTCTGTCTTATTCATGAAAGCACTTAGTTTAGTTAATGGACCATGGGTGATGGAGAAGACCTTGTCAATGATTGAATGAAAGAGCAATGATGCAAATACCGTATATGAATGAACTTTATTCAAGTCTGCATTGTGCAATCAGAACATTATGCGTAACTCCCCACATAGTTATTTGTTACTCCGCACTTAGTTTTGGATTATTTTATTATGTTTGTGTCTTGTTCATCAAAGCACCCAATTTAGTTAATGGAGCATGGGTGATGGAGAAGACCTTGTCAATGATTGAACCAAAGAGCAATGATGCAATTACCGTATATGAATGAACTTTACTCAAGTCTGCACTGTACAGTAAAAAAATTGTGCGTAACTCCCCATATAGTTATTCTTTACTCCCCACTTAGTTTTGGATTGTTTTATTTGGTTTGTGTCTTGTTCATCAAAGCACCCAGTTTAGTTAATGGACCATGGGTGATGGAGAAGACCTTGTCAATGATTGAATGAAAGAGCAATGATGCAATTACCGTATATGAATGAACTTTACTCAAGTCTGCACTGTACAGTCAAAAAATTTTGCGTAACTCACCACATAGGTATTCCTTACTCCCCACTTAGTTTTGATATCTGTTATTTCGGTTTTGTGTTGTTTGACAAAGATCCCAGTTCAGTTCATGGAGCTTGGGTGCATGGAGAAGACTTTGGAAATCATTTAATGAATGAACAATTATCCAAATTGAGTATATAAATGACCTTCACTCCAGTCCGCGTTGTACTGGAAAAAACATACATGTAACTCCCCACATATTAATGAGTAAGTCCCCACTTTGGTTACAATACTATGCTTTCCCTATACTGAATTTAGACAAGTGCTCCTTTGAATGTCCATTTGATGATAGAAATTACATTTTGAGAGACTAAATGAATGTTCAATGTTCCAAAATGATACACTTGATTGAGTTTAGTGAAAGCTGAAACATTTTAAACATACATTGTATTGTAGCTCCCTACATACGTTTGCGGTACTCCCTAAAACGATGTTTAACATAGTTTTAGTGAATAAATCACTTGAAGTTTTGATACGACGAACAGTAGGGACAATACTAAGCAAATGGTTGCCGCCGACGAAGGAAGGTGGCCGCAGAGTTCGCAAAACACTACCAACTCCAAAAGCTTCGTCTTCTGGATGATAGGAATAGTCTACCCGAAAACTGTAACTATCCTCCACTAACGACGGCGAAATGCTTGTTGGAGACACGCTTTCAGTGAACTGAAAACTCTGGCGACCTTGCTTCCTCTCTCTCGCTCGAAACGCTTTCTCACTTCGCACCCTCACTTTCCCCTTTTCTCTCTTCTTCACTTTCTCTCTCTAACTTACATTTTAATTTCAGTTTCCTTTCTTTCTCGTCGCATGTGCTAACTTACATTTTGGTAATAAAAATTTAAAAAAACCGTTGCCACGCTACCATTGTAAAAAACTTGTTAAATATTTTTGTTGAAATATCATTTTCCAAAAAAGAAAGAGGTAGAGAAAAAAAGAATATAGAGAAGGACAATAATGTCTCTACTCATGAAATTCATTTATAGCAACAACTGTGGACACTCACAATTGTGAAAAAAAGAGAGGTGGTCACGTAACATTAACTTATAAAAGAATATTCATATTTTTATTTATCTATATATTTATATTTATATCTATGCTTATCTACGATATATTTCAAGTTAAATTATGTATCTGTATCCATTATTTTAAAAGATTGTATTAGTAAAATATTTTATAAAATAATATTTTTATGATGACAATAATTTATAATTTTTATGATAATAGTTTTAATATATTTGATCTTAATTAGGATTCACACACAAATAATCACATATTTATTATATTTTTAAAAATTTTTGTACACGGTTCAATATACATATATCATCATATATTATTATTTTTAAAATAAATGTATTGATATATTTTATAAAAGATTTTTTTCTTTGTTTTTTTATCATCATATATCTATTGTATTCGATATGCATATATTTATAAAAGATTTTTTTTTTCTTTGTTCTCCATGGTTGTTTTTCAATTTTATCATATTTAAATAATTTTTTAAAATTAAATAATTATTTTATAATTTTTATCTTCTTAATGACAATTGTTTTTAAACTTAATGTTTTTTCTCAATTTAATCGTTTTTCTTAACTAAAAGGTTACGGACAAAATAAATAAATTTATTTATAATAAAATTATAAAAATTATTCATATTTAATTTTGTAATTATAATAACAACAATAAGAATTTTATTAGTTTTTATTATCATACAAAAAATAATATAATCTTTATTTCTTTATAATATAATCTTTGACTAAAAAACTTTAAATGATGCGCTTAATAATACAATAGCATAAACTTATTTATTTCTTCATAATATAATCTTTGACTAAAAAACTTTAAATGATGCGTTTAAGGATTTTTTTTTATATCAAATTTTACTTTTTTATTTTTATTAAGACTTTCAAGTTATAAGTGTGTTAATTAGATTTTAATTAGTTTTAATTTTCACTATTACTCTTAGTGGAAACGCAAAAGCACCATGTAGTAAATAATAAACATCCTTTCCTTCCTTTTTATAAAATTGTGTAACACATAATAACTCTCACAATTTACAACTCAAATACACAAAAATAACAAAAATAAAAAAAAAAAACTCTTTTGGGTTTTTATCAAATAATTAATGTGCAACAAAATTTTTAACATAGAGTATTTATAATCCTGAAGACTAGATTTCAATCATTTCATTCTTGTATATACACAAACATCTCAATTTCATATTCAAGTCAAAATTAACTCATCAATATACTCAAATCCAATCTCCGGTGACTTTATTCCTTTAATAATTTGTGACTTTATTCCTTTAATAATTTGTTAGAAATATTTAATATAATTTAAAAAATATATAATTTTTTTTTAAAATTTGTTTAGGTGTGACTTTGTATTGAGGAGAACCATATTTTTTTCTCACAAGCTTTGTTTAAATTTATTAATCTAATTCCAAACCTAGAGTTAATGTTTTTTTTATTATGAGTGTTGTCGTTGTTTTTCCATCTCAAAGGTACCATGTCATTAGCTCTGAGTTAAGTTTTGTTTTTTTAAGTTAAATTATTGGTTTATAGATTCTAAGGCTAATGTTCATGTGCATGCTAATAAAAATTATTTTTTTATACCAAAAATAAAAGAAAAAGTATTTTGTTTATTTTAATGTCCATATGTCTAGCCCCTTATTTATAGATTTTTCATAACTGTACTAAGCTTAAGATTTGTACTTGTTTTTGTATTGGAGTAACCAATTTTATCAATATTTTTTCTTGTTGATAAATTTTGATAATCAAATTATTTTGATATTCTTATTAATCCTTCATATCTCCACTTGAATAATAATCTTGAAAACCTTTTTTAATCTTCATAGATTTCCCTGTATCTAACAATCTTGAAAATATTCTTCAAATCTTCACGAGTTTTATCTTAATTTGCAAAATATAAATCAAATAATTATCTTTTTCAATTTTATTAAATAAAACCTAAAATATCTAAAAAGATAATTATAAAATAGCAATTAAAGATAAAAAATAAACAAGATTAAAACATAATGATGTGAATTATCAGTTAACATCAATTTAACATAAGAAATAATGAATCTTTTTACAACAATAAGAACTCAGTTGAGTAAAAAATAAATATAAAAAAAATCTAGATATAGAAATCAAATTACTAATTAATTTTTGGCTTAAATACCTTTTTAGTCCTCATTTTCGTAGTGTTTGTTGTGGATGATCCTCATTTTGACAGAATGTTTAAGATGGTCCTCATTTTTACCGAATGTTTAAAATGGTCCTCATTTTCGCAATTCGTGTTTTATTTGGTCCTTTTGTGTAACGCTGTTTAAATCATTAACGGAACATTGTACAAGTGGCACGATTTGCAGTAGTGTGTGTTACGTGTACTGTATAGGTGTGGTAATTGACGTTAATTTTTTAATTTAGAGGAAATTTTGCAATTAGGGAAATTTCTTCATCTTTGTCTTTCTTAAGCTCGGATTTGTAGAGGAAGTAGCTAATACTTGTCATTTCATCATTGGATTGCAGTTGCGCTCTTTATTTCAATTTTACATATTGGACTTTAAAAGATTACACACAATAACGTGAACCCTATTACTAGTTGCAGCCTCTTCTCAACAACCTTCAATAACTTCTCCAAATCATTAATCTACCTCATTTGTGCCATGATGATTACATCCTTTTTATCAACACCACCATTTGAAAACATTGCAACCCACATTATTGGAACCACCACTCTGTAAATCAATAAACCAAAAATTAAAACCAATTTATTATTAACACAAAAATAAAAACAGATTGTACCAAAAATTTTCTACCAATATTATTTGGAGTTCTTGACATCCTCAAAGTTGCCATCTTTCCGTAGCTACAAATCGGGGTTAATCCATTTCTCCTTGAACCACCAACAGTGCACGAAGTGATACAACACGGTTGCCTCCAACGATTACAACCAGAGGTAAAGGAAGAAGATTGGGACCGTAACATACCTATATAATGGGATTGTAGGAAGAAGAAGATTAATTGTAAAATTGAAATGAAGAGCGCAAATGCAATCCAATGATGAAATGACAAGTATTAGCTGCTTCCTCTGCAAATAATCCGAGCTTAAGAAAGACGAAGATGAAGAAATTTTCCTAATTGCAAAATTTCCCCTAAATTGAGAAATTAAGGTTAATTAGCCATATGTAACGTGCTACTTGTACAATGCTCCGTTAATGATTTAAACGGCGTTACAGGAAAGAACTAAATAAAACACGAATTGCGAAAATGAGGACCATTTAAAACATTCGGTAAAAATGAGGACCAAAAAGGTATTTAAGCCTTAATTTTGTTTAGACGCATCTTTCATGCAAGTATTTGAATTGTTTATATCATTTGACATATTCTCATTTTAATATTTAATGAAAACACATTTGACACGTGAAAAAAGTTTAAAGAATTTGATTTAAAGGATTATATTCATTTATTTTTAAAATTTTATGACTAAAATGTAACAATTTTGTAAAGAAACACATTCTAATCTTGCATATTTAACTCATTAATCATCATTAATCAAATGTATGACTTGTGTACGATATTTTACATTTTTGAATTTTACCGTATGATTGTCCGATTTGGTTTTACATGATGGAAAGCATGCTTTATTAGATACTTAGCAACCTTTTTGGCTTATTTGTTTTGCTTTTATGTTGTTCCATTGAACTTGGGTGAATATTTTTGGTACCATTGGAACAAATTTCAGACGTCTGATCAATGGACCAATTTCAGCCCTTAATGGACTTTTGGACCCATTCCTCCATACCTCTTCAGTTTGAATTTTGAAACTACTTTGCTTGAAAATTGTCTATATTATAGCGAGTGAGAACAGACAAAGCGTCTTGTCACCGTGATACAATAATCGGTAGTGGTGGGAGCTTTTATTTTCAACCTGAAGTTTGTCGGCATTCATGCATCAAAAGTTACTATCATTCATTATCCATTATCCAAGGACAAGATCTATCAAAGTCCAACCACCAGATTTATTATGTTTCTCAATAGGAAAACGATAGTGATATACCCAACCTCCGTTGCATTCTCCCTCTCCTTTATTTTTATTTGCAGCATTTTGTGACCAAATCTGGTTTTTGAGTCTCCATCATGCCTCACCAAAATGTGGTTCAGCCTCTAGTCACTGCACTAAAAACTTCAGCCCAAAAAAATGCTGCGAGTTTTCACTTTCCTGGACACAACAGAGGGAACGCTGCACCTGCTTCCATGACTGGACTCATCGGAAGAACAGCCTTTGTTCATGACTTGCCTGTGCTTCCAGAACTTGACTATCTCTTTGCTCCCCACGGTCCCATTTTAGAAGCACAGGTTGAAGCAGCAAAACTGTTCGGATCTTCACACACATGGTTTCTTGTCGGAGGTACAACGTGTGGAATCCAAGCAGCCATAATGGCAACATGTTCTCCGGGGCAAGTTCTCATTCTTCCTAGGAACTCTCATGTACCAGCCATATCTGCATTGGTATTGTCTGGTGCAGTGCCTAAGTACATCATTCCTCACTTTCACGATGATTGGGACATTGCCGCTGCTATCACTCCATCTCAGGTAAGAATGTTAATGCTGAAGCTTAACCTCATAGCAATTACAGATTTGTTATCATTTATGAATTTTTGTTGCAGGTATCGAAAGCCATCCGGGAACTAGAAATGGAAGGGAAAAAAGCAGCAGCAGTGTTCATCACTTCACCAACTTATCATGGTCTTTGCAGTGACTTGACCACCATTTCTGAGCTCTGTCATTCTCATAAAATCCCTTTGATCGTGGACGAAGCTCATGGCGCACACTTTGGATTTCATTCAAAACTACCCAAATCAGCTCTCCACCAAGGTGCTGATCTTATCGTGCAGTCCACTCACAAAGTTCTATGCTCTCTTACTCAGTCATCCATGCTGCACATGTCAGGCAACATTGTAGACAAGGACAGAGTTGGTTGTATGATTAATAGTTAGGTGAGAATGAGTGATACTTTTATGAGATTGACATCTCTCTTATGAATTAGAGAGAAATCTTATTCTAAAACAAGACTATTTCTCCCTTCTATCATAGTGCACCTTCATAACCAAAACTGTCTTGTCATTATTGAAGAGAAACACACAATTCTTTCTTTTCTTAATCATTAACGAAATATTAGTTCAATAATTAGAATTAATTTTAACTTATAACTTTTTCCTATATTTTTTTTTTCATAGATTTTTAATTATAATTTAATTATTTTCAATTTTTCTTTTAATTACGTCTTCCAATTTTTAATAAATTATAATTAATTATTTTTTAGTTCTAAACTTTTCTTTTAAGAAAAGACGGGTACAATGATAAAGAATAAACAATATATTATTTTTTAAGATTTATAAAAGAGAAACTACATGAATATGAAAATAAGATACTCAATTTTTTCGCATATTCTTAAGCATAATACTAATGATCTAATTTTATTTAACTAAAAGAGTCATTTCTTAAGATTAAAAAAATTATAGGTGAAGAGTTTCATATTAATTCATTGGAATGTAATTAAAAAAAATGTCCTTAAATATAAGAATATATAATGAGTCAAAGAGATGAAATTAAAATAGTTTATTTAAAATAGGGTTCATATCAAATATAACTTCAAAATTACTGTTGATGCTCCTAACCATCCAAATTTGAAGAATTATTAACCATGCTTGTGTCAATCTTTGGCAAGAATAGTAAAGTGAAGGACATTTTAATTGATTGATCATTTAATTCTTCTTATTTTAACTATTTCTGTTTCTACAACTACAAGAGAAAGATAATTTTCTACACTGAAGACTATCAAAACAAAATTTCAGAATAAAATGGAAGATGATTTTTTTTTTGCTGACAATATGATTATTTACATTGAAAAAAAAAACTCAAAATTTTAGTTTTGATTCAATCATTGTCGAGTTCAAGAATTTGAAGGAGCGAACAACAATCCTTTAAATATGTGTGATTTCTTTTGTAGTTATAATTATTCTAAATTGTGTACTTATTTTTAGTATATTGTTGACAATAATTATATATATATAAATTTTGAATGTTTTATTTTGGCTCTCCAAAATTGTTTGTCAAGATCTACCCCTAATAAAAAGGTCAAGCAAAGAAGTGCAGATCATTGTATCATTATATGTTGATGATTTGTGGGTCATTGGTAATAGTTTAAATTCCTTGATCAAATTGAAGCGAGACATGAAAACTCAATTTGAAATGATTGATTTGGGACAAATGAATTACTTTCTTGAAATGGAAATACACTAATCTGATACAGGAATCTTCATTACTCAAATAAATTATGCTCTAGAAATTCCAGAGAAGTTTCATGCAGAACAATAAACTAGTGAACCCGTCCCTTGTGATAAATGAGAAGTTGTCACTCAATGATGATAATGGTAAAGTAGAAGCTTCTTCTTATAAAAGCTTAATTGGAAGTCTATTATATCTTATTGCCACTAGACCAGACATAATATTTGTTGCAAGTTTGTTGTCCAAATTTATGCATTCTCCTGGTTAAGCTAATTATCATGCAACAAAACGAGTATTAAAATAGATAAGATGCAACTAACTATGGTCTATATGGTTTTTAAAGGATGAGAGTGGAGATTTTCAAGGATATGCAGTTAGTGGCCGGCAAGAAGCTTAGACGATTCCAAAAGTACATCAAGTTATGTTTTCTTATTGGATAGTGGAATTTTCTCTTGGAATTCAAAAAAAAACAAGATATGGTAGTTTAATTAGTAGCTGAAGCTGAGTATATATCAGCTGCAAATCAAGTCATTTGGCTTAGAAAAGTTTTGAATGATGTGGAAAATTACATGATGAACCTAGTAAGTCATTGCAATTGTAAAGAATCCTATCAAACATGGTAGAACAAAACACGTCAAGGTGAAATGTCATGTGAGACAGAGAAATGAAAAGAAATTGGTCTGAAGTATTGCATTTCAGCAAATCAGATTGCAAATATTATGACTAAAGCATTCTCCAATATTAAGTTTGAAATGTTGATATCAAAGCTTGGTCCAAGTAAGGAATAGTGTGAGATAATGAGATTTTATTAGATATTAGGTTCTCTTTGTTAAGTTTTGCTGGGTTGAGTTGAAATTAATTGTAAACCTTATGCAAGAAAGTTGGTTGTATAATTAATGGTTAGGTGAGAATGACTGATAATATTTATTCTATATAGCACTTCTTTTTCTTCGTTCATTAATTGTGATTTATTTGAGAAGCGATTTTGTGGAAAGTGAGATATGTTGGGAAGAGATTCTAAATGGGAAAAAACTTGAGATTTTGCAGCGTCAACTTTTCAAAGTTAATTCTTTTAAACTTTCCCTTTATAACAAAACATGCATGATACTAAAGAGATCTATTACGCTGACCAATTAATTTTTCAATTTCCCAAGAAAAGTGAAGAGTACCATGATGTCCGGAGAATTATCTATGTAAGTCGGGTTTATTCAGTTAATCATAGTATTGATCACGATGATTATTCAAATAATTTTTAACTTTTATAACACTGAAAAACTGAAATTTGTGCTGAATTCAATTTAATGGTATGAAGCTTGGAAACTGAAATTGGATGGTGGACCGAACTGGACCCCACCTTGTTGCGGCAAAAACCTCAAAAAGAGTAACTGAGTAAAGGATAAGACATCATCATTCACCACTCATATGTGGGAGAGAGACACGACATGAACATGAAGATGAACATGAACATGAACACGAACATGGCTTCCAAGTCCAATTCCACAATATTTGGAGTTCCTTCTTTCACAACATGCCCTTTCTCTACGACTAGAGCTAGAACCTGCTGCATTCATGTTCTTGCCATTCCAAATGCAAAAACCAGAGACACTGTTTCTCTCAGTCTCAGTATGTTCAAGAGGAGGAGGTACCCAATTACTTCACTCTGCAATACTTTTTGTGAATGATACTTAGGAACCTTATTGGATAATTTGTTTTGTTTTTATGTTCTTCCAAGCAGCTTGGGTGGATTTTTTAGTCCCATTGAAACAACTCTCGGACATCTCAATGCACCAATTTCAGCCCTTAATTCAGGTGACTTTTGGACCCGTTCCTCTGTTGGATTTCAAATATATGAATGAATAAACCCTAAAATTTCTCCCCTAAAATCTTTGAACTTTACTGCCTTCAATGCATGTATACCCACTTTTGCTGTGGATTTTTGTTAGAGTTGTACTGTTATTAATACATCATGTTCTTCTTGCCTTGTAGGTTTAGAAGCATCAATTACAGATTCCAACGAACTTTCAGCCGTGTTAACAAATGCCAAAATAGTACTAGATTCCCAAGATGAAAATAAGATACAAGTGAGCATGCTACAAAAACTGGTTCAGTGTAGAATTGTTTTCTGCTTCTTTCAGGAAATTAGCTCATGTTTGTTTATGTTCTCATTCTATGTTCCCAATCTCTGTACCCTACTACTTTCTGGTCTGGTGCTGCAATAACTATCTTATGGAATAAATGGCAGCTGAGAGTGGACTTGACTGGTGATCAAACACAAAAAGTATTTGATAGAATCGTAACAAACTTAGGTCGTACTGCCCCACCGGTTCCAGGATTTCGCATGCAAAAAGGAGGTAAGAACCAAGAAGCTGCATTTTTTATAAAGATTGATGCAGTGCCTTCTCTTATCCTGAATAATTCAATTGTTTATCCCTCATTCAAAATTTATCCTCAAGAGTTGCTTGAACACAAGGCGTTAGCATTTGTGTTGAAGCACTTCCTTTTCCAATCCAAATACTTATTTCTTGATGTTGATATGATTTTACATGTGATGCACTTTCCTGTTGATCATAGTTCTGTATTGTAGCAGAATAAAACTATGCAGTTCATGAGTTTTTACTGTATTATTAAATTGTGCATGTGATGTTCGAACTGCTCCAGGAAAATCATCAAAGGTGCGTGATTTCCAATCAAGTTATTTTGTATATCTGATGAATTATTATTTATTATGTCTTGTATATAGACCATTATCATGTTTGCTTCTTCCTCAAAGATAACCCTGTTAGGAAATGCATGCAGATCCCAAAGGACTTCCTTGTTCAGATGCTAGGGGAAGAACGGGTTATCAAATTTGCAATACAAGAAATATTAAACTCTACCATGGCTGATTATGTGAAAAAGGCAAGTGATTTTTACCACTTCATATGTGGGTGTCATGAACATGAACTTATTTCCACATTTCATGATCCAATACCAGGAAAACATGGATGAAAAGGACTGGAAGATAAGCACTACTCAAACGGCAGAACAACTCAAGAAGTCATTCACTCCAGGGAATGACTTTGGCTTCAATGTTACACTTGAGCCTGAAAATTAGTAAGATTCTAATGATGGGAGATCTAGTTGTTGAGCATAATTTGCAGATTAAAGAGTTGTTATTTATTGGTCAGTTTGGTCAACACATAAAAATAGGCTGCAATATTCTGTTATGAGCCTTGCAAGAAAAAATGTACAAGAAACTCATTTTTAGATTTTTCATCCTGAGTTTGAAGGGATACCAAAGTGACTGAGTTATATATTACTGCCTCCTAGTGTCATATGTTACAAACTTTGATTCTCATACAGGGCCTTTTTATTAAGGGCTTGTCAAATGATGAGCTTCATTTTTTTGTCTACTGAAGTCTGTGATCTGTTCAATTAAATGTACCTATTTGATTTTGCATAAACTGATTTCCTGAGATTAGGATCAACATAATTACATGTTAAGTGGAAAATCCCCCCACACCCCATAATTTCTTTTTTGCACATATAGAAATTCTTTTAATTTTAGTATATTTTATATATTTGACACCCAAAAATTTTGTACATCTATTTTGGCATCCCGATATATTTTGTGAAGATATACCAGTGTGGGATGTTGTGGGGATTGATTATGAATGTGAAGGGTGAAGAGAAAGCAATTTAAACTCAGAAAGAACAGTTAAATAGGTATATCCTCATTTACATATATGCTTGAAATAATAAACTTAAAAAAGCTTTTCATATGGGCCAATGATGGAGTCACGAAGATCAGAGAATAAACCATAGAGGGAGTACTGGCGTAGATTTTTCACTTCATACCAAGAATTTAAAGCATCCAGATTCTTGTCAGTCCCTGAGAATGTCAACTGTATGCCTATATTGCAGATATCCTCTCCATCTTTTTGACACTCTTTGTTAGGCACTGCACAGTCTTGTTGATTCAGGCAACGACTTCCCTTAGGACATGCATCACAACCAAAACTCTTCCAATACAAGTTTTGAAGGGTACCCTCTTGAAATTCAAGAACCTGTTAATCAATCAACATTCAGATTCAAAACCACATTCCTAGAACCTTCCTAGAAAAGCCAAATCTTGAGCATGTCAATTGAACTTACCAAAGTGAAACTAGTAATTATGTGACTGTGGTCAGCAAACATAATAGGTAGGGACCTTGCTGCATATTTCTTCCCAGCAAATGCAACCATATATCCATTTCTTCCCTGATGAAGTCACAAAATTTATTTCAGAACTACCACCCAAAATTTTTCTGAAGAATATGTAGCTACAAGACCCTTCACCTTTGATATCATAACATAGCAGAAACATTTCTTCAAACAGAAACCATACATATCCCAAAATGTCCTTATCTAATGCAATGCCCCATGACAGAATTGATGCAACTACCAGAGACATGATAATGAAAGGAACTACAGAAGAAAAAGGTCTACAGAATTTTATAAACCAACTCTAACACCAAACATATTATCCTAACTAGTTTTTTGCGGATAATATCATCCATATGTAGCATACACAAAACATTGAATTGTGAATCATGATAATATAAAATTGCATACCGGGTCTATTGTGCTTCTGTTAATGGTAAGTAGGGAGATTTCATCAACCTTAGGCCTAAAAGCAGCAACCTGTGCTCCTTTATTTGTGAGCTCTAGGCGTTTGTCACAAGGTGAAAGCTGTGGACCATTATCTGGGGCGAAAACGTGCTTATCTGAAAATGCAATGCCAAATGTAAAACCATCTCCTTTCTGAACTTTAGCATCAAGGCATGGACTATAAACATCATTTGTATCAGCTGAAACAGCAACAAACATGGCCATCACAGCCATGATCACCACCCGTTTCACCAAATCTTCCCTCCTTATCTTGGACATGGCAAAAGCTTCACCCATCCCCATCTTCAAAAGCATGATCGTTTTCTGAGAAAAAAACGAAAGGTTTATTTTTCCAGGTCTATGCATGATGACAGAAAATTAAAGAACAAATTTTGTGGTGATAGAAACAAAGTGGTGTCAATTAAGATTTGTGATTTAAGGATTTGTTTGTGGGGCAGTAATCCATAATGTAATCTATGATAGAGATTAAATAAGAATTAGCATGGGAAAATGTATTTAAATGAAAAGACAAAGATAATTACAACAATTACTTACAAAGCAATAAACTACTCTGAATTCCCCGAAAATGAAGGTTTTGATTTTAAGAATGTTAAAGATGAGGGTTGGTGTGTCTGTGTTTCCAAGACATGGAAAAAGGTTAATTAATCCAGCGAGAAATGATGAATTTCTCACAAACTTGTTTCAGAAGCGGTTATGGAGATTGGCTTTTACCAGATAATGGATTTTGGTAGTTGAAACAATTATCTGTTTGGGACAGGTAAATGCCAATTTCTCGGGAGAAAACTAGAACAAACAAATATTGCCTTACCAAGAGGATGCATAAATTTAGAGAATTTGAGAGTTGTCTGTTAGGTTTTTTTTTTCCATATTGTCCTACAAATGTATTAGACCTTGTGAATTTGTATTTTATCCTATATTTGCAACAGAAGAAGAAAATAATGCAATATGTATATGTATGTGTGTGTAGACATGTCAAAGTGAGCCAACCCGGCTCACACGGATTGGCTCACCACGAGCCGGGTTCAAAATGAATGAACCCAACCCAGCTTACTTTTTGGTGAGCCAGAAATTTTGTAATCCGACTCAACTCACCACGGGTTGGTGGGTTAAGTGGGTTGGCTCACCAACCCACCTAAAAAAATTATTTATTTATTTTTTTTAGTATTCAAATATTTAAATAATTTTTTAAGTAACCCATTAGATGACAATCATAGTAAAATTAAGAACCAATGTTTTGATCATGCTCATCACTAATATATGAAGAATTATTTCCAAGAAAGTACCCATTAGTCTAAAACAGCATGGCTAACATTACAAATTTTCTGTCATGCTATTCAACAAAATATAAATAAAAAAACTATACATTTTCTTCATGCTAATTTAGAAAAAAAATGTTTATAAGATGTTTACTTGAATAATTTACTATAAAGATTATAGTTAAACATTAAAGTATCAACATATATATAACTTGACAATCAAATTAATTAAACATTCAAACTATTTAAATATAATTAAGCAACATTCTAGCATTTAAAAATATGAAATTGTGAACAAATATAATAGGAGTAGT
>Ga0214544_1002763_pt1 | contig 36681 bp, 14 predicted proteins | sample CNSS3metaG_FD_160074 | JGI IMG/M metagenome (GOLD analysis project Ga0214544, IMG submission 160074) | Root nodule microbial communities from cowpea collected in UCLA plant growth center, Los Angeles, California, USA - CNSS3 | ecosystem: Host-associated > Plants > Roots > Nodule | place: USA...
AAAAAAAAAAAAATATATATATATATATATATATATATATATATATATATATATATATATATATATATATATATATATACTTTATAATGAGTTGGGTATTGCCCCCGAAATAAGCATAATAGGCCTATTGATTTTCTTCACAAATTGTAAAAATTAAACATATTATACAACTAAGTATACTTCTGAAGTTAATTAATTTAGATATTGATAGCGAAATTATACAGCAATTTTAAAAGTATGAAAAATGTGTACATTATTCATGAAAGTATATATTTTTGAAAAATGTCATTAGAGTTTATTGTTATGAATCCAAGCCTAATATCTAAATATAAATATTATAAATTTATTGTATTCATTAAAGTGAGGAAGTTTTAATGAGAAATGAGAGAAAGTGAGGAAGAGGTGCCTCCGGAGACAAAAAATAATAATAATTTGTGATAAATACGACACTTTTATTTATTCATTTATCTCTCTATTTATTTATATTTATTGTCCAACATATATAATAAATTATGCATGTAATCATACATCTATCAAAACTACGTACAAATAGGTGAACAAATTAGGGTACGTGTAGCATAAAATTATGCTTGTAGGGTAATTATGGAGGGGACAAAGCCTTTGAAAATTCAGTTTGAAAAAATTCCTTTATCATGAGACTGTGAAATATGCGTCGATGAATAGTTAATGATTAAGACTTGACATCTTTTCCCTCTTTGCCACAAAAACCTATTATGGTAACTTAAATAGTCCGGTGCTATGATCAACTATTTGAAGAAGTTGCCACTGGATAACGATGTGTTTTCTTCATTTGATTCAATAAAAACAGGGGAAAAAGGAAAAAAACAAAAACAATAATTTCTAAATTCAAATTTCCGTATTCTATATAAATTAACGGGTGATCCGTCAATCATAGGTGAAACAAAATATCTAATAAATCTCGTTAGGATATATTTTTTTAAATGATTTTAATATCATGTTAGAAATAAGCTTTAAGTATAATTCAACCTCGCAAAATGGGTTTGTAAGATGAGGTTTAACATGTAACAAAATGTCCGTGCTCTAGAAATTAATTGGTGGTTAGTAGTGGAGTGAAACAAAATGTCCAATAAAATGTTAAGATAAGTTTTTTAAAAAATGACTCTAATACCATATTAGAAATAGGCTTTAAGCGTAACTCAATCCCACAAAATCGGCTGGCTTGTAAGAAGAAGTTTAACATGTAACAAAATGTTCGTGCTCTAGAAATTAATGGGTGGTCCGTTAGCAGTGAGGGTGAAACAAAATGTCCAATAAATCTCTCTAGGATAAGTTTTTTAAAAAATGACTCTAATACCATGTTAGAAGTAAATTTTAAACCTACACCCCATATATATATATATATATATATATATATACTATAAAATTGTCTTATCTTGATACGAGAATTTCAACATAACCTCTCAAAATATACATTAATAAAATACACGAAACTTCCAACACAACTCTCTAAATATACATTAATAAAATAAAATAGGTAAAAATACTGTTTGAGATGCAAAACCCTGTTTAACATGTATAACAAACATCAAACAAGTAGTAGTCAAGTAAACAAAACATGTTTTTCAACTTTGCGATTGTAGCGCAGCGATTCCTAGTTCGACTAGTTCAACATTTAAACATGAGAGTTGTGGAAAATATTTAATACAAAAACGAAAATGATGGCAGAAGAATATTTCTATAGAAAAATGGTCATCGATGTTGACATAAGATAAAGCTATTTTGCTTATGCACGAATGCAAATAAATGTAAATTTGACTTTTGTCGCATGGTTGCATCATAGATCTTCCAAAAGAAATATCTTTTTCAATTTGTCATCATTCTCCTCTTCTTATACATTGTTTGTAAGTATGTGCTTCTCGAAAAAGTGTAAACAATAGTTAAAGTTTAGTTTTGTACTCAATTTTTTTTTGTTGGAGATAACAAATTTGTAAATTTGTTTATATATTATTTATTTTATTCATCTTGACTCAATACAAGAATCCCGGTTTCACACGTAAATTTCTTAAATGACTTTATTTGATTTGGATAAACAAAATTGACCTCCTAATTATTAATTTATTTATAAACTGTGAAATGCATAAAGCTTTTTTTCTCTGAAGAAAAGAGTGGAAAGACTTTTAGGGGTCTTTTTTTTTCAATTTGATTTCATTATTTTTTAAAATTACAATTAATTTTTTTAAGTTACTCAATTATTTTCTTCATTCAAATTAATAGAAACGTTATTAAATAATGTGACATAAAAAAAACTTAAATATACATTTCGTCCTTATTTTTGTTATTTTTATTCAGTTTGTTTATCATTTTCGTTTTGTGTTCAATTAGGTCTTTATTTTTGTCAAATTTTGATCAATATAGTCATTTTTACTAACTGTATTTACATAGTCAACGTTTTTTAACCGTACATGTCACATGTCAGCTCCTGTTTTTTCTAATTATTTTCTTTTAATTTTAAGTCTTTTTTTTTCAAGTCAGTCACCTAGTGCAAGTAATAAGGGATTTTTGTAACTTATAATCAAATTTGTGGAACAACATCCCTTTGGATAATAAAAAAAAAGATTGATCAATAAATTTTCAAAAATTATACTAAAAGTATTAAGCAGCTCCCCACCTTTTGTTCTTTGTGTCCTACTTATTTGTCTATCTAGTTTTCCTTCTTCTTTTTTAAAGTCAGCCCCCTAGTACCAGCAATAAACGTTGATTTTTGCAACTTATAATCAAAATCGGGGTACATAAGAGGTACATGCCATTGGATGATAAAAAAAATTGAATTGATTAATAAATTTTAAAACATTATACGCAAAGTAATATGCAGCTCCCCAATTATCTTTTTGTTACGTCCCATTTATTTGCCTATGTAGTTTTGCCTCTCTCTTTTTTTCAACCTAACCATCTACTGCAAGCAATAAAAGAGTTGATTCTTGTAACTTATAATCAAATTTAGGGTACATAAGAGGTACATGCCATTAGATGATAAAAAAAAATTGATTAATAAATTTTAAAACATTGTACGCAAAGTAATATGCCAAAAAGATTGATTAATAAATTTTAAAATGTTGTACAAAAAGTAATACGCAGCTTTCAACTTATTTATTTATTATTCTCCATTTATTTGCCTCTCTGGTTTGACCTATTTTTTTTGCTAGCCACTCACCTTGGACAAACAATAAAGGTTGATCTTTGTAATTTATCATAAAATTTGAGTACATCAAAGGTACATCCCAAAAAGATTGATTAATAAATTTTAAAATGTTGTACCAAAAGTAATATGGAGCTCTCCACTTATTTATTTATTATTCCTTATTTATTTGTCTATCTGGTTTGACCTATTTTTTTTAGCCAGCCACCTTGAACAAGCAATAAATGTTAATTTTTGTAATTTATCATAAAATTCGGGTACATAAGATGTACATCCAAATAAGATTGATTAATAAATTTTAAAATATTATACGAAAAGTAATACACAACTCTCCACTTATTTATTTATTATTTCCCATTTATTAGTTTATTTGGTTTGACCTTTTTTTTTCAGGCCAGCCACCTAGTACAAGCAATAAAGGTAGATTTTTTTAATTTATGATAAAATTGAGGAACAAAAGGGTACATCCAAAAAGTTTGGTTAATAAATTTTAAAATGTTGTACGAAAAGTAATATGTAGCTCTCTATTTATTTATTTATTATTCCTAATTTATTTGACTATCTGGTTTGGCCTATATTTTTTCCTAGCCAGCCACCTAGTGCAAGCAATAAAAGTTGATTTTTGTAATTTATCATAAAATTCGGATACAAGTACATCCCAAAAAGATTGATTAATAAATTTTAAAATGTTGTACAAAAAAGTAATATGCAGCTCTCTACTTATTTATTTGTTATTTTTCATTTATTTGCCTATCTTGTTTGACCTACTTTTTCTTTCAAGCCAGCCACTAGTGCAAGCAATAAGGGTTAATTTTTGTAATTTATCATAAAATTCGGGAACATAAAAGAGGTACATCCTAAAAAGATTGATTAATAAATTTTAAAATATTGTACGAAAAGTAATACGCAGCTCTCTACTTATTTATTTACTTATTATTCCCCATTTATTTGTCTATCTGGTTTGGCCTATTTGTTTTTTTTTTCTAGCCAGCCACCTATTGTAAACAATAAGTGTTTGTTTTGTTGTAACTTATAATAAAATTCGGGATACATAAGAGCTACATCGCAAAATGATTGATTAATTAAATTTAAAATATTGTACAAAAAGTAATACGTAGCTCTCCACTTATTTATTATTCTCCATTTATTTGTCTATCTGGTTTGACCTATATTTTTTTCTAGCCAGCCACCTAGTGCATGCAATAAGGGTTAATTTTTGTAATTTATCATAAAATTCGGGTACACAAGATATACATCCCATTGGATAAAAAAAATTGATTAATAAATTTTAAAACATTTTACGAAAAGTATTAAGTAACTCCCAATTATTTGTTTATTACGCCCCACTTATTTGACTTTCTGATTTTGCTTGTTTTTTTTTTTCAAGCCAGCCTCCTAGTTCAAACAATAAGGTTGATTTGTGTAACATATAAAATTCGGGGTATATAAGAGGTTCATCCAATTGGATGATAAAAAAAAAATTATTAGTAAATTTTAAATAATTGTACAAAAGTGATATGTTGCTTCCCACTTATTTGTATATTATGTCCCACTTATTTTCCTACTTGGTTTGACTTATTTTCTCTTCAATCCAGTCACCTAATGCAAGTATAAGGGATGATTTTCGTAACTTATAATCAAATTTGTGGTACATAAGAAGTGCATCCCTTTGAATGATAACAAAAAAAAGATTGATAAAGAAATTTTAAAAAATTGTACGAAAAGTTTTAAGCAGCTCCCCACCATTGTGCCCCACTTATTTTCCTATTTGGTTTGGCTTATTTTTCTCTTCAATCCAGTCCCCTAGTGCAAGCAATTTGGATGATAAAAATATTGATTAATAAATTTTAATACATCGTACGCAAAGTAATACGTAGCTCCTCAGTTATTTTTTTATTACGTCCCACTTATTTGTCTATATGGTTTTGACTGTTTTTTTTTTTCAAGTCAGTCACATAGTGCAAGCAATGAGTGTTGATTTTTGTAACTTATAATTAAATTTGGGTACATTTCATTGGATGATAAAAAAAAGATTGATTAGTAAATTTAAAAAAATTGTACGAAAAATAATACGTAACTCTTCACTTCATTATGTCCTACTTATTTGCCTATTTGGTTTGTTCTATTTTTTTTCAAACTAGCCAACTAATGCGAATAATAAGGATTAATTTTTATAACTTATAATAAAATTTTGGAGACACGAGAGTAACATTTCATTATATACTAGTTTAAAGAATATTTTTATATGTTTACATTTTCAAAAACACCTTAAGTTTTTTATTTTACATTAACTTTACTTTTTTTGTTTGTTTTATTTTCTTCTTATACAATTATCATATTTTAATATATCACCATATTATGAACGAATGATATGAACTCAGGATAGTTAATGTATATAATCTGTGTGGAGAAATATATCAATTATAGTCCATATGCTTTGAAGTGCTTTGATATTTTCTTTAATTTTTTTTTAATTTTTTTAATGGACTGTAATTTATACTGAAAACTCTTTACTAGATATGCTATGAATTATATTTCCTGGTAAGTGATGCCCAAATAACTTAATATATTTATAATTTTTGGATGTTATATTTTACATGTGATATATCTCCTCTCTCTCTTTTTTTTTTCTACTTTTACTATAATTTTAAATCTCTTGTCTCCATCTTATGTTGGTAACTTACTGAAAGTGAAAACGACCAGTGATTTTAAAGAAATTATATGACCGAATTAAAAAAATTAATAATAGTAAAACAAAATGACCATTTGATACTAAAATATTAAGACTTTATAATATAATTGAAGAGGCCATAAAAAAAATTAAATGATGACATTAATTAAAATAATCCGTATGATAATATGAACAAAATGGTATCAAATCATTTAAATAATGTTTTTAACCAAATTCAATCCAGAATACAACAGAGGAAAAATTGCCAATGCGGATAGATTAATGGCCAGCGAAAAAAAAAAAAACTAGAAATGAAAACGGCGTCGTCGCGTTACCAAGGGTTATTCGCTAACTCACTCGCTCTGCTCTGGTTTGATTCGAGCGTGGAACTCGAATGTGGGGACTTCTTCGAACTCGAACGTGTTTGCGATATTCAGAGACTCTTCTTCATCAACCATGGAAGAAGAACGTAGGGTTTTGTTCTTTGTCCGCCGTTGACGGCCGTAACTGCCTTCTGGATCTGCCGGATATCGAGAAGGTTCTGACGGATATCAAAGCTGACGACGTTAAGGTGATACCAGTTCCCAAGCACTGCGATTGGGCTGATTTCATGGTTCTCGCCACTGGCAGGTCCACCTGGCACGTCAAGAACATCGCCCAAGCCCTAATTTACAAGGCACCACACCCTCCTTTCTTCGTCCCTTTTCTCGCTATATTTCCATTATTGATTTTCGATTGAAACTCAAAAGTGGTTTTCATTTTTGTGTAATTAACCAGGCTAAACAGAAACAGAGAGGAGCTGAACGAATGATGCTACCGAGTGTAGAAGGGGAAGCTGGAGGAAAGTGGATTGTCATTGATTCTGGTATCTCGTGCTTTTATAATGATTGTTTGTGTTCATTTTGTTGAGTTTAGAAAATTCATTACGGGTCGTTTGGACAATCTTCTTCAAGAGATAGTTTCTTCGGTTAGAATTAATTTATACATACCCAAATTTGTAGAATTGTTCTTATATAATTTTTTTATTTTTTTATTTTCTACCTTGTGCAATAAGCTAATTTAACTTACGAAGACATTCATTTATTTTATTTATATTTTTCTCACCTAAAGTAATTTTGAAGAAATTTGTCCGAGTCAACAAAATTGTAGTAGTGATAATGGCTGGTAACAGATACAATGTCATGAATTAGCATCTTGACTGCGGTTGCTAAATGTTCTATTCTTTTAGGAATGTTAGGTATTCACAGGCCTTGCCAATAATTCATATTTACGAAGAACTTGTTGACTATCTTTAATAGGGTCTTCTTTTTCAGAGACGTCAATTCCATCCACACGATAGATGTTGTGTGATGTTATAAAGTAGTAAACCAGTATGCAGATAGTGGTTGAAACTCACATCTGAGAGCTACTGATGCAGTTTAAGTGGAGACTTATACTCTTTCCTAGCTAATTGAGTGTGCTACCTGTGTGACTAGTTTCTTTGTTAGTACCAGAAAGTTGTTAAATTAACTTGTTGGTTCCACATCATTATTGTCTTAGCCTATGTTACTATGTGATATTTCATAAAGTCAGACAAGATAATCAGTTTCCACACTCTCCAACCTCTGATTTTCTTTCTTGCACTTATTCCAATTTCTTCACTGGTGAATGGAGCCAGCGAGTTACTGTTCTTGGGTAATTAGGGATGACAAGGTAAGACGAGTCATGTGAGCCGGCCCACAATCTCCTGTAAAAAAGTGCGGGTGGGCTGGACATTTAAACCCGTCAATCTGCATGGGGAAGTATAACCTGCAGCCCATGGGCCAAAGTGTGGGTGAGGCTGCCCTTCAACATTATGACTCTTCTATTGAAGAATTAATTGAATTTTATCTGTTACAACTAATCTAACATTGTGGTTTAATTCTTTTTATCTACTTCGAGAGGTGTTGCAATTTAATGATTCTTTGATGGATCACTTACTTGTTAACTCCTTTGATTGCTCAGAGCATCCCGTGGCTTGACAAGGCTTCGGGGAAAGAATTTCTTTGTTAGTTTTTAGCGTTTAGTAGGTCTTTTCTTTGTCACTTTTCTTCTATCAATCTCTTATTTTTGGATGATGTATGATTTTCTAGATCGGTGAACATTGCTTTTTATGTTATTAAAACTTTCAATTATTGGATTTATAGTTCTGACATGCCTTGCCTTGCTTTCCCTTTTTGGTTCAATTTTTTTTTTATGTTTAGGTAAAGTGATAGTTCATGCACTTGATGAAAAGGCCAGAGCTTACTACAACTTGGAGGGTCTTTGGACCCGAGGGACAATTCAAAATGAACCTGATGGGGTAAGTACGAAGCTAGCTTATATTGTTTTAACTTGCAAGATAGTTAGATGTAGTTTGGGTTTGTTGCAGGTTTACTATTTAATCCAATTTTTGGTTTTTAGCTTATATTTACACTGTCATACCTATCAAATTTTTTATTGGTTAATATTGTAGATGACAGTGCACCAAATAAAACTCAATTTGAAACCATTGAGAATTCAACATTTCTTACTTCTGTACCTGGCACCTTAACTTTCATTCACTACTTGGATTTATATTATGATGGTATCGCCACACCAAATCTTCCTATAGATTAGGCGTTGTGATTGAGGCCAATTCCTGGACCAGTTTGTGTCAGAAGTAGTTCAAAATGGTACTTAAGTTATTGCTGGTTGCTTAAGTGGCTCGAGCGAGTTATCTGATTAGGTCTATATTAGTGTATATGGCTTGGGTCAACCAGGCTTGAGCAATTACATATACATATGTCTTTATTATTATTATTATTATTCTTCTGATGAATATGGATTCTTGAGATAAATATTGTAGCATGACTGATTCGTGTGATCTCCATTTTTCTTTTTTCTGTTGTAGGATTTAAAAAAAGCTTTAGTGAAGGTTCGGCGGAAAAACAATTCGAAGAAACCTGCACAAAAGAGTGCTTAATTGGTCTCTATGTAAAACGTTTTAAAACTGTAGCTCCTGACTCTGCATCTGATCTAAACAGTTTAGAAGTTTGTAAACAGATAACAGTTTTCTGATCTGTTATTTTACTTGTTCTGAATACAAATTTTGCTAGGGTTGTCTTGCTGGAATGGCAAAGTTATAAAAGAGGTAAAACTGAAGCTTTCTGTCATCACGCACTCCACTTTTATTTTTGGCGAGTTATGACTCGTTACTGGAGCTTGGGCTTTTAATATGACCTAAATAAATATGTGAATGAAAAACTGTTTACAACCAGAAAATTATATATATACACCTTATTCTCCTTAGGTGGCAAAAATTACTTTTAACTTGGAAAATGGCTAAAAATTGAAGCATTTTAAAATTAAAGGGATGAAAATGGAGGAAAGTATTCTTTTAATATAAAAATGAACTTTAATTCTTTTAACTTTGTCAGATAGTTCTCCTTAGATATGGTTCTAACTTCTGATTTTTTTTTTCTATCGAAGTATATTATTTTGAAACTTTTCAGATATTAGAAATTAATTTTAAGACAAAATTTTCAAGGAATTCTATTTTTTTTAATAGTCTTCTTAATATATATTAAGAAATTTTATGTCCTAAAATTTAGCAATATTTTTCGTAAATTATTTTAAAAAAAATTATGTTCTACAATTTAAAAATTAGAATTTACATTTGTAAGTTTCACTGTAGTTGCATTCATAAAAATATATATTTTTAATATTGCATTTGTATAATATTTTTTAACAATACTTCACATAATACATTAATCAAAAAAATTTATTATTTCAAGTCTTGTGAGATAGCACAATATTATAAATAAATTATAACAATTTATAGAAAAATCTGCTTCCAAGCATACTCTACAGTATTATTAAGTAATGTGGTTTTGTTATTAATACAATGCTAAAATATGCTAAAAGAAAAACTGAATGGTAAAATATAGGTAAATTGTAAATTTGAAAATACAGGGAAATAAAGTTGAATGACATAGTAACAATTACGTCTTTATAATAAACGTGAATAAATTAAGCTTGTTTTAGACACAAAACTAGAAATTACTTTTAGATTCCTCTATTTTATTACACATAGACACATGTGACAGTAAATGATGTAGAAAGATGAAAATAAAAATGTTGTATGCTCTAATCATACTTTTGGTGAGTCAGACACGGGTTTAGTTTAGGTGAATGGTGTATCAATTCCCCACCAACGAAAACGATGCTCCCAAGTATAAAGAATACCTTCATTTACCATTTTACCCTCTATACACCCTTGGAATACAAGGGCCCACACGGTAATTGCAACCTCACATACCGCACTCCCTTCGTTACCATCGCCCTCTCGTTAGCAACATTCACTCGCTGCGGAGCTCCCAAAGCAAACACTAGTCTAACAACTACAACAGAACTCTGTTTTAAAAACTGAAACACACTTTCTTTGTGTCATTCACGTTTATTTTTCTCTCTGGCTTCTTCTTCCATTTCCCCTTCTCGTCGCGTTTTAGGAACTCTCATGGCTTCTATTGCCGGATCCAATTGTGTCGCTCTGCGAACCGCCAACTTCGCCGCCTCTGGTAACCGGAAAGTCTGTCAGATCCGGCAATGGTCTCCGGTTCTCCCGAATCACCGTTCCGTTTCCGGTCTTCGTCACCAATCGAGTGCTCCGTTTAGATCCTCTGGTACCGATTTTGTTCTTTTTTCGTTGCGTTTTGCTTTTCAATCGCTATTATGTCCGCGTGTTCAGTTTTGGTGATTATTTGATGCGCGTAAGTGCAGGTGTGAGAGCGCAGGTCGCTACTCTGGAGGAAGCGGGAACCGGAGCACCTCAGAAGGTGGAAGCGCCAGTTGTAGTGGTGACTGGAGCTTCCAGAGGTATTGGCCGAGCAATTGCACTGTCGTTAGGTAAAGCAGGTTGCAAGGTTCGTCTTCGCCAATCGTTGAGCGTAATCTTATAATGAACTATTCGCTGTCGTAAAAAAAACTAAAATGAAACTGACAGTAGATTTTTTTTTTTTTGTATTTCACATAGTGTACTTATGTATGTATATATGTATCTCATTTTCAAATTGTTGCTTTTGAGTTTGCGATTTAAGTTGCTTGAGACTAAAAGTGATGATGTGAAGTTTAAGTCAGTTGAACTTCTTTAGATTTAAAATTTGACACATAAGAAATATGCTTCTGACGATTGTGACGCAATGTTGAAGATCCAGGTTTTGGACACATTTAAATCTGTTTTTTGTTTTTTTTCAAATTTTTGTCACGATATAGAGTACTCCATGGAACCTTCTTAAGAACTTAAAGTTGTCTACATTTCTGTAATACTATCTTGATTTGCTTTGGGATCCTGATGTTTAGTAACTTGGCCTTGTATTGCAGGTTCTGGTCAACTATGCAAGGTCATCGAAGGAAGCGGAGGAGGTTTCCAAGGAGGTAGAAATTTTCCTCCTGAAGTTTGTGTGATAATTTTTTTGTGCGCACATTTGCTGTGTGTGATATAGTTTTCGTGCAGATACCATACTTGGGGCCATAATGTAGAGTTATTTACTAAGTCTGAACCTATGTTTACTTTCATTATTTTATTTTACATTTTCTTCATTGGCGATATACTTGAGATTCGGATATCCTACAATCTCAGCATATTTGTTATTATAGTCATTATCAATTTTGTTGTCTAAAATGCTTGTTATGATTATAAATTGGTGGTGCCATGCTAGAGGATTGCCCCGATAACACATTGATGCCTAACGTTTTCTCTTACTCGGGGGAAAGGAGTGATTGAATTGCATCGATTTGTTTGGTTACGCATTATTTATACATTGTTTTAATATTATTTGTTTGACTATCTTCTTTTAGATCAAGGAATTTGGTGGGCAAGCTATTACATTTGGTGGAGATGTGTCTAATGAAGCTGATGTGGAGGCTATGATTAAAACTGTGAGCAGATACTCTGGAATCATTACATTTACCTTATTCTACTTTGGCTGCTTCGTAACTTTTACATCTACAGGCAGTTGATGCTTGGGGAACAGTTGATGTATTGATAAACAATGCAGGTAAGTTGGAAGGCTCCGATGGTTGACCTAGCCCCCTTCCTTCCCCTCTATTTTTCTCCAGTCATTTTCAAATAATATTGTAATGTCTTTCAGGAATAACTAGAGATGGTTTATTAATGAGAATGAAGAAACCTCAATGGCAGGAGGTTATTGATCTAAATCTAACTGGTGTTTTTCTTTGCATACAGGTAAATATGTTTTCAATCAGAGTTTGTGTGAAATTCATGTTTAGTTTGAGAAATCATTTTCTGTTTTAATTTATAACCTTATTTCTGTTTTTGAAGATTTGTAAGTAATTTTTTTTTTCTTTTTGAAAAAAACCCTGCTTAAAATGTTGTGTATAAGTCTTTGGAAACAATAACAAGCAAATTTAAAATAGGGAGGCATTTCTGTAATTATTTTTGAAATAAATAAATAAATCAAGTATTTTTGAAACAAATAAATTAATCAAGAAAGCATTTTCTCAAACCCAAAAGCTTAGTTTTGTCTCTTGTTTCCAATTGGATCTGAACTAGTTTGTTTTTGCAGGCTGCTGCTAAAGTTATGATGAAGAAAAAGAAGGTGACATACCGCTAAATTGTTCTTTTGTTATGATTCTTTGTTTGGAGAAATCCTTGGTGAAAAAGTTCAATGGACAGCTCAAGTGGTTAATTAATTCAATGACTGGTTACCCGTTAATCATTGTAATTATCATTAATATGTGAAGTGATTAATTATTCCTGAACTGGAAATATTTTTTCCAACGAATCCTTTTGTAAATTTAGTGCTTTTAGCATCCATTCTACTGCTATCTTATTTTATGGTTTGCAAGATGACAGCTAATGGTAACCAAGATCTTCACTTTCATGTAAATTGTTTTTTGCAGGGAAGGATAGTCAATATTGCGTCAGTTGTTGGTTTGGTTGGCAATGTTGGACAAGCCAATTATAGTGCTGCAAAAGCAGGAGTAATTGGCCTGACAAAAACAGTTGCAAAGGAATACGCTAGCAGAAACATCACCGTAATTTACCAAAAATCTATGCATTTTCTTTCTGGCATCAAAGGTTTGCAATGTCAGTTGACGGAGTTAACTTAAACCTGGTTTCCTTTACCAGGTTAATGCAGTTGCTCCGGGGTTTATTGCATCTGACATGACTGCCAAGTTAGGACAGGACATTGAGAAAAAGATATTGGAGACAATCCCATTAGGTGAACACCGGGACTACTTTAATGGAGGTTCTAAATTGTTGAATTTTTTGTTAACTTGCCGTTTTTAACTTGGATTCAGGAAGATATGGCCAACCAGAGGAAGTTGCTGGACTGGTGGAATTCTTAGCTCTTAATCAAGCTTCTAGTTACATCACTGGGCAGGTAAAATAGGGAAGTAAAATGGATCAAACTATTCTCTACATGTTAAAATAAAGTTATGCATTGGGGTTCTATAACTAACGTTGTTTACGTGTATTTCCATTTTGAGTTAACACTATTTTCATTTATCACATAAAGCATTTATGTAGACAAGAATTGGTTGGCGCAGGTTTTCACCATTGATGGAGGTATGGTGATGTAATCCGGCAGTCTATTTACACCGGCAACATGAGCTTTTGCACCCTCCTGCTGTAAGGTCATAGTTTGTTCTTTGCCTGAGTTTTGTTTAAGTTAGTTTTACCGTAGGAGAGTCTTAGTTGAACTTAATGGTGAAATTCAAGATGTTCTGCCTCTTTTTTTCCGTTTTGGAATTTATGGTCATGTTCGCGGAATAGGCATAATTCTCATAAGCAACTCTGTCTCTTTGCCCTAGCTTTTCTTTCTTTCTTTCTTTCTTGGATGTTCATTATGGAAACTGCAATGTTTATTAACTAGTTACCTGCCCATTGCTGAATTTCTATTTGCTATTTGTCGACCACATATGTATTAGGGTAAATTGCTCCCTTTCCCGAGCAAGCATCAAAATGTCAATATTTCATCAATATTCATATTCTATAATATAAATTCCTAAATATATCTCTTGTTATTATAAAATACATGAAAAACACAATAACTTTAAATTAATATACGTTATGTTTTTGTTAATATTGATATAAATTTTATTTGAACTTTTTACTTGAATTTGGAATAGAGTAATATTTCGATTCGGTCATGAATACCAATGTTTTTATTTTAGAAAAATGTTATTTGAACATAATTATAATGCGATTCTATTTAAAAACAATTTTAGATTTTTTCAATCTACAAAGTAATTATAAAATATTAGTGAAATTAGTGAAGTTTGTTTTTTATTGTGATATTTTAAAATTTTAAATATTAATTATAAATTATAAATATTTTATCACTTTTAATTTTTATGTGTTTATATATTTACAAAAGTAACTTTGGTTTAGAGGAAACAAAAATTAGTTAGATTTCCTTTCTTTGGTAGCATAAGGTTTAATTATTTTCGATCGTAATTGGATTTTTTTTTCTTTTTGTAGATTTCGTATAAAGTTAGAAATCTTCTCAACATACCAAATTCAAGAAAGTGTTTGTTAATTATGAAAACAATTTTACCTTTCTTTATCAAGTTGTCAATTTTATTGAGATATTTCCGTTGTGGCAAAATAATTGAAGGTAAATATTAAGATTAAAAATATTAAGATTAACATATAAAACTTTGATGTTATAGGTGACATTTTAGTAATTATCCTTGAAATTTAATAAATTAAATATTTTTTGAAAATTTTGAACCAATTTAGTTATTCATTTGTAAATATCTAAATTCTATTTTTAATTAATTTGCATTTGAAAAAGTTAAATAAAAACAAAATTTGATTTAAATGATTAAATTTATACATTTCTAAAAATAAAAAACTAAACTGATTCAAAAAATTTTAAAAAACTAATTTCTAAAAATTCAAGAAAAAAAAACACATTTAATCTAAACTTAATCACTAATATTATTACATAATGTATCAGTATTTTGCAATTTACATAAAATTTAAATAAATTTGATTTAAGTAAAATAGTTAGACGCTGATTTTATAAATTGATGAGTTTTTTATTTATTACTTAGACCATAAAAAAGTAGAAAAAAATTGTTCAAATAAAATTAGGCAACACGACTGGAAATTTTCGAACTAATATCCGCATACGGAATTTTATTTATTTTAAAAGTACCAAAATTTTGGTCAAAGAAAGTCATCTACTTACGAAGTTAAACAAACTTGAGCACAACCCATTCATTTATTTTCTAATTAACTTAACTAGTATATGACTTTAAAAATGCTTCACGTTCTTATAGATTCGACAACCTGTTTTTACTAACAAGTTGCCAAGAACGACGACTAAATTGGAATCATTTTGTTGCTAGCATGGTGAATCCTAAAAATTTTCCAAAAGAGAAAATTGAAACCTAAGAGCAAGAGAAACTCAACAGGAATGAATAGTAAAGTATTAAATGACTAACTGCGGAAGTACTACCACCAAGGAGTAATCAATATTAGATAGTGTTGCTAATGAATATACGAGATAATTTTACACAATCCAACTGTAAAATTATGAGTAAATTGAATAATTTCAAAAAACTTACATTTAAAACAGTGCAAGTATACAATAGAACCTTGAAAATAATTTCTATCTTGTCAATCGAATTAGTGTTAAATTTGAATGCATTAGTTTCTATTAAAGATAACATTTTTGTTGAATTGGAAAAATATTTATATTTAAGTGTTATATTACATTATTTATAATCATTTTCACATGAAATTATATGTATGATATAATTTCTAATGTTTACAAGAAAGTTATTCACAATTTTATATTAAGACATAATTTATTATATCTTAATATTATATTACATTGTCTTTAAAGAATTTTTTAACAGTTTATTTTACATTTATCTTTTCAATATGATATTATCAATTATCTAACTATGTAAAAATATTTATTTTGTTCATCGCATGAATCAATTATCTAATTATGTCAAAAAAAGACATACCTAACATAAGGGTACAGCAAAATTAATTATTTTACCATACGTAAATGATAAAATGAGTAGAAGTTTAACAAGGTGCAACTAGATTCCCTAACTAAATCCTTAAAATTATAGTATAAAACTGAACATCATATAATACATATCTTGCAAAATGACATGTGAAATATGATTAGTGCACATACAAAAAAATAAAAATAACTTTCTAAAGTAATAAATATGATTAATGTCTGTTTTGTAGAGGACACATTTTTACAGTTTTGATTCAACAAAATAATTAATTTCAAGCAGGTTAATTTTAGTGGTTACCTTAACAAAACGAATCTTCAACATCAAATGCCAACAATTGAAGCGTTAATTTGATTGGAACCCCCACCATAATCAAGCTCGACAAAAGTTCCCCCTCCTTCTCCCTTGGCTAGTCTACCCGGATTGACAGCTATGCATTTCGTGTTATTTATGCCTTCACTTTCGCTGCCAAGCACCTGCAGGGTGGAGAGTTTATTTCTAAACTTTCTATCGTAAAATAGTAACCAAAACTACCGGCTTTTTTGTGGTTTGAGGAAACTGAAGCGTCGAAAGAGACTATTTTTTACCTTGACAAAGTACTTGATGTCTGAAGGTAGGATAAGTACGTCCGGAACCAATGAAAGTTGAAGGGCTTCTGGAGCAAGCGAAAAGTCCAACGGGACACTTTCTGCGGGTGGGTAAAGTGGATAGAAGCTGACAAAAATTGAAGGACATTAGTTGTTTCTGATATTTCCTGAACCCAACAACAAGCAAAATAAATCACAAGCTAAAAAAAGTATTACCTTTGTTGGTTGAGAATATGGTTTGCAAGTCTACTCATACGATCAATTGGTTTTCCATCTGCTGCAGTCCGCGATATCTCCTCTCCGCTGATTTGCTTGAGAATATCCACGGTACAGCAACCAACCTTAACCTGAAAGCCAATTTCTGATGAATAATTTCTCACTTGCTCAACCTGTGACTAAACTTTATTGTTTAAGTTTTAAAAGAAAATCAGCAAGTGGGAAGAAAAAACCTACAAGAACTTTGTTGAACATAGATGTAAGAGTAAAATGCACAAGGTTGAAACCAGAAGTCACTGAATCTTAAAGTAAAGGTTTCATTTACACAAAATCCATGACGTATATTACAGAACTTGAGAAAGCAACAAGGGTGAGTCGTAAATGAGACCCCGAAACAATACCTCATTTGCCTCAAAGATTCCAGGATTAGCGAGACTGACTATCTGAATAAAGAAAATTTAGGTAAGCATCATAGCCAAACTGAGCCAATGCTGAATGATATTCTGCTAGTTCAAGGAACAGTTCTGAAGATTAATTGTTAAGTTTTTAAAAATCATTATACCATTTCTTTTTATCTAATGATCATACCTGAGGTTTGAAATCAGTTAAATTGATTTCCAGTGCGGGCTACAAAAACAAATTATTAAATCATATATCGGATCCGGTTAAACAATACACTAAGAAACAAAAATCTTGACATCCTAATTGGTCCAATTAATCAAATACCTGAGGAAACACAAAATCATGGTTAGCATCCCGTATAGATGGAACAAGAAGAACACGTGTTCCAGAACCCACGCGCTCTACATAATCTTCCAACTGGAAATAGCAAGTACCCCGCGGGAGTAAGAAAAATGAAAAAAAGAGAAATTCAAAAAAATATCCTTTCCTCTAAGTTACCTTCCTCACGATTTCAAAATGAAATATTTCATCAAAACTCCTGTCTACGGTTCCTTTCTTAAGATCTGGGTGCTCAGAATCCACAAACGGTCCCAGCTGAAACAAAACCCAGTTGTCAACATCACCAAGTTTTCATGCTTACAGGATCATAATAAAATAATTATGATAGAAATATGCGGATTGCAGCATAGGAGGTGCTTACCAATACAAGCAACTGTGGCGGTCTTCGTTTTGCGTATAGCAGCAGTTCTGTAAGAGGTTCAAACAATAAATTGTCTGTCGTAGTAAAGGGACCAGCCGCAATAATCTGTTAAGCACCACAAGCAAGAGTAAATGATAAAATACTAACAGAAATGCAAGATGTCAAGCATTATACCAAAATTATTTGAGAGAGAAACTGTAATTTCTTTGAAAATCTATATCTCAACTGTCACTTGTAGGAATGTATACAATATTACATGCGCCACATGAATGCCTTATGAGTTATGACCATTCCTTAGAAAAAATTTCATGGTTAAAACTGTAAAAGTAAAAGTTCGAAATGTTCTGACAATTCATCAAAATGAAATCTATAGCACAATATAGTTTCCAGAACGCATAAAGGAGATGCATTATACAAACCATTGATAACTCTCTTTGTTTACTAATCGTATCAGTAGACTGATTCTCCTTATCAATAGCTTGCTTCTTCAGAGGATTCAAATTCTCATCAGCAACAGACATAGGTATAGAATCCACCAATTTAGATGCAATAAAGCAATGCCCACTAGGATTATGTCCTCCAATACCAACTACCTATCAACATAAAATCTTCCATTTATAACTTGAATATATGCTATTTTTACACACTTAAAACCAGTGTTTTAACCCATCATATTTACATTACTTACCTGGCCAGGAAAAATTGAATAATGGTTTAAACGTTGTAAGTCAAGGCGAACGCATTCCCCTCCAGAATGCTCAATACTGCCAAGTTATTAGAAAACAGACCCATATATGATAGATATAATTGAAAAGACAAAAATATAGCAAAAAATATAGTGTAATGTCACCCTTAAACACAGTCAATGCCATACATAATTTAACCTACAATCTCCCAATAATTCCCTAGATAAAATAATGGATCACAAAATTGTAAAGAATTGTATCACAGCATTCCACTTATTGGCAAAAGCTCTAGTCAAGTTGAATAGACTGACTTTGTTATTGTGGATGTTTGTTACATGTTTATAAAAGAAAGCCAACACACCGGCACACAGACATACCAGTCTGATACTCTGATGAGATAACAGATACATGTCTATTGAGGGCACGTGGAGACTATTACCTGCTCTGCAACATGACAGACTTCTCATTTAAACGCCCTTCAGCATCACAACAAATCATGCCAACAGCAAAAATGCTCCTCTGATAAATAATATGAATTCAAATTATTAGACAATCTACATTCATGCAAATATCATTCAACGGAGTCACAGAACAGATTATCAAATCTGATGCCCAAGTTAAAAATAAAACATCGTAACAATGTTGTTATCCAAGAGTTATAATTAAATTTTGGTGCTTCAAAAATGTTAGCGTATGGCCATGACAAAACATAACTTTGCCTTCAAATTTCAGTGTGTTCATGGGACAGAAAGGGAAGTATTATATTTACCTGTGAAGCAGATGTGGGGTCTGTTGGTTCTTCATAGAGACCAGAAGCTACCAATGCCCTTGTATGTTTTCTAATTCGGTTTTCTATTGCATTAAGCTAAATAAAAATAATCAGACTTCAACAAAAAAATATATAAAAGGGTAATGATTTAGTTAGGAGTCATACAATAAATCACATACCCTATCCTCCGTTCTATCATACATGAATTTACAACCCGGTTTGAGTCCTGATCCATGAATGACCAATGAACACCTTTCACGTTGTGGAACTCTTCTGAGAACATCATCTTCATCATTCTCAGTATACTCATGATCAGGTTCCTGCTTCCCATTCTCGACACCAGGGAGAGTGTTGATGCTAAATTTCACTGCAAACCTATCTGTTCGCTTTGAAAAGGGTGTTATTAGTTTTGATTTTGATGCTTTCCCAGAAGATAAAACATTCTCATACATTAAAGATGTTGGCTCAGTTGAAGGAGGAAAGAGATCATGATGGTGATTTATTGGAGTTCCGGGAGTATCGTCCTTTGTATCATCATCGTTATTTAAGAGCCTGCATAAAATGATTTCTTAACTAACATCAAGTAGTTCTTTCTGCCTCGTCAACTATTACGTAACCATACAGGGTACGGAGAAAAACAAACACCAATTGAACCAGTGTACATGGTATTATATCCCAAAATGCATGTGCATTTAGATTAAAGAAAAAAGGGTAGAGAAAAGATCAAACACAATTCTAAGGAAAAAAAGGAAGCTGGTTGACAACAAATTGAAGTTTGAAGATATGCGGTCACGAGACCATTTTCGTCTGCGATTATGATGTGATCTACAGGGTGGCAAATTCAAACACCATTTATGTTATGCTTGAAAATAGGTTGGGAAGATTCAAAGAGAATCAATCATAGACTTTTGACTCGTAAAAAAAAATCACATCATGATTATGCCTTAAAAAGTAAGTACGACAAAAGGTAACTAAATGTGGCTTTTATTTTAGTTGAAAATTTGACGCTGAATCTTACCACAAACTTGCTTTTGAGACAATAGTTTCAAACATAAATCACTTATCTTGAAATTCAATAATAATCAAATTAAATTTTAAAAAATCAAGTCACTCAAAATCAAGTGAGCAAGCGCCCTCCCAAATACATATTAATGAAGGTACATAATTATCTTTTTTATTTCTGTGCACTTTTTTTATTCACAGAGCTTGGAATTTCTTGTTTGGCAATCAAATTGCCCTTGATTCAATCGTCAAGACACTTTAGGCAGACCAATAGAAACAATTCAAGCACAAAGCATCAAAAAACCATGAACATAAATACAAGATCGTAGTAGATGCTCACATTTCTACATCTCCTATAGAGTACGTATGCAAGCCACTTTCCTTTTCCTTTTCATTTTCCTTTATACTGTCCTCTTTCTTCTCATTTTGTAGATGCAACAGAAAGCCATCAATTTCAGCACTTTCTACAATTGGTCGATTTAGCTGTCTGTCAAACAAAAAAAACAACTAAATTCAAACTATAAACTAACCAAACCATAACGCCTATCTTCCAGACCGAATCATTAAATCAACACCAATAATTATTAAAACATTGAGAAACTCAAATTGAAAAAGAAAAAAAAAATCTGAGTTAGAGCACATGACGTAACACAGTTCTTTGAAGTGTTGTTTTTCTCAAACTACGAAATATCTAACAAACCGAAACACCTATTTCCGAACGAAAACGTTAAACCAACATTTCCTCTCATAAAACGGAAAGAACTAACTCCGATGTTTTATTTTTTTTTAAATTTGAACTTTCCTACTTTTCATAAGAGGAACAGAAGTGTTTCGTGCAATACACCTTTTCTTTAAAACGTTTATTTCATATCAAACAAACGACGCATTGTAGTTTCCGTAGACTCGTTAGCAACGTAACGCGGATAACAGAGTACACCTTCTTGTAGACTAAATAATCCACAAACTACGACGGAATAAATAATACTTACTCAAAATACTAAATGAAAACAGCAGAAGAAGACGCAAACCTATTGAGGTAATGAACTTCCCAGCTTGAGACGAGATCGGAAGGAGTGAGACTGTAATCGGTGCAGAAAGTGACACCTACACATTCTCAAAAGATTAACCGATAAACTATTGCGCATGAATACAAGAAAAACAGAAGAATCGCTTACATTTTCTGAGAATTTCTTGTTCGTCTTCGATATCGAAACCGCTTCTTTTGAATTCGGATTTGATTTCCTCTTCCATTGCTCCCTCTCTCTCTAGGGTTTCTCTCACTTGAGATGCAAACGAAATATGGCGGGAACTTTGCCGGTTTAGTGTATAAATAGCACTGGCTTTTTTTTATTCCGATTATGCCCTTTATAACGCGCGTATTAACACGCGGACGGATTAGCGCGCCGTTGTCACCGTTTATAAAACTAATTTTCAGAATAAAAGTTTTTCATTAAAAATAATAATAAATATTAAACTTTACTTAAGAAAATTAAACATATATCATTTCAACGGACAATTACCATGTCGGAAATAACCATAAGTAAGCATTCTCAAAAACTATGTCGGTCAAAAGAGGAAAAAGGTGTGAAAAAGTTTATTAGGAAAAGAAAAAGAGGGAGGATAGAAAGAAATTTGATTGAACGTTGTATTTAGGTGGCAAGCAGAAATTTTTAAATTATTTTTTTATATAACTTTTTATTCTTAATAGAAATATTTTAGGGGATGGCGGCAAGCAGAGATATTTAAACATTAAAAATTAATTACTTTTTACTAAATTAATCATTAATTTTAAATCACATATTCGTGGAATCAAAACTCACTCTTTCCTTCCAACATTATCTTTAGGAGTGGCGTACATTACAAATTATTAGAAGTGTAACTCAACCATTAATTTAAGTTCTTTCTAGATAAATTTGACCGTTCTAAAAAAAATCTAAGACAGTGGAATGTGAAATAAATATTTCCATAAATTAAAAGTTTAAGTAAGTTTAAACTATCTCATAAATTTTAATAATTATGTTCTCTGTTAAATACTTAAAATTGTTATATTTTTTAACATTGTTTTTTTATTAATTAACTGATGATATCTTATCCCATCATAATGTTTATTGTCTCCACTTATAGTTAATCAAATAACCTTGCGCCTAATGTAAAATAAGGGGTTAAAACTTAATTAAACCTCAATTAAAAATGATTTATGCATATGAAAACGTAAACGTTGTTGCATCTGTATGTTTGTATTTTTTAATATTTTATAGAAATTTGAGTTAAGTTTAATTCTTATACTAAAAGTAAAAATATTAAAATATTTTTCATCGCAAAACTATGTCATTGTAGTTATCGTGCTTCCGCATCCATTGTCATTGTCACTACACTTCAGTTCTCCATTGTTGTTGCAATCATTTTGAGAGGAAACAATAAGAGAGAGTGTAAACCAATGATAATTTGTGGAAAGCTTGTTCAAAAAAATTCGTTCTGAATAATTTATTTCGGAAATCTTGTTCTTAAAATCCTATTCCAGAATACATCTTATAAGTTTTGAAAAGTTAGTTATGAAAAGTTCATCTAAAAGAGTATTTCATATGTTCTGGAAAACTTATTTTGAAATTTCTAGTCTAGAAAGCTCTTTACAAGATGTATTTCATATGTTTTAGAAATTCTATTTCAAAATTTTTCTTCCAAAAACCCTATTTTGGAGATCATGTTCTTAGAATATCATAAAGTTTGTTCCAAAAATCTTATTGAATAGGTAATCTTAAAGTCCCTTTAAGAAGGATAGAAGGTTGTTTTGAAACATGGGACTGTTGTTAGAAATCATAGGAGCGCAAAAAAAAGTTTTTTTCATTCATCTATAACAATATATAAAGAATATACAAAATAAAAATAAATCATTAGTTAACGTTATTTTAATACAATAGAAAATGTAACTTTTATTTCTTCTTGTAAATATTTTATAATTACTTGTTGATTAACCTTTAAATGTATTACACATTCCCTTCCTTCATACTTATTGCATTTACATTGTCACGTGTTTGCTGAAAGATAAAAACATTGTCATGTTGCTTCTTCATGTTTTTTATTTGATTTTCTAGTTATTGTTTGTTAAATGAAATTTTCAAAATGGCTTAAAAATTTTAGATCTTTACCCTTAATATTTTGTCATTATAGAAGAGATTTGTAGTTATTTTAGACAAAATTTAACATTTACATTGAGATAGATTAATATCTCTCTCGTAGTAAACTTGATTACTTTTATTATAGCATGGAATTATATGTACCTAATCGTATGAAAATGTATCCTTAAAATGAATTATTAAGATAAATCAAGATTGTAAAAAGTTCAATTTAGACCCTTTGAAATAAAATGAAAAGTAGTGAAAGGCTAAAAAATAACCAAGGAATTAAATAATAAATAAATAAAAGATATTAAAAGGAAGCATTTGTTGTTTTAAAAAAAAATTGATAAAATTGACTTGACCAGTACAATAACAATCGGTCTCATAAATATCTTTGATATTTTCTTTTAGTTGTACATTTTTGTTATTTTTTTGTTATGATTTTTTGTTTCTTCTATTTTCTCTTTATATTTAAGAATATTTCATCCTTATAAAATTATTTGATTTTCTAGGGATGAACAAAATTAATCTAATTATAATTATTTATATTATATTAAAGTAACAAAAAAAATTATTTTTAATAAAAATGAAATATTAAAGTAATAAAAATAAAACAGTATTGTTTTACTGTTTATTTTTTAAAAATTGAACTTCTATCGATTAACTCCTAACTAATTGAATTATGTATTTAATTTTTTTATTTTTCTTAAATGGCCTCTTATCCTAAACATCGTGCACACTTCATTTTTTAATTCAATCACCACCATTGAGATAATGATCCTGAGCTTCTCATCTTGGTCACTACTATATAAGGTCATGTCGCCTTGCTCTCGTCGTCCCACCTCACCACATTCACTGTAATTTTAACCCCTCGCACCCCACCCAACTGGTATGTCTTTTTTTGAACCTTAACCCTAACTAACATTTTATCCTTCTGTTATATGTCTTTTGCATTCTTTTGAAACTCTATGTTCTCCACTTTGACAAAATAGTTATTTGTGTGAAAGGTGAATACAAACCAATTTAAACTTGTCATTTTAATGTTTTTTTATTGAAAGTATACAATTTGTTTATGTTATCGTCTATACACTTGTTATATTTAATTTGGAGTAAAACATTATGTTTCAATTGTTTAAGAGGGACCCCACGATTTTGGTGTTGGTGCTGAAAAAACTTTTGGGTGTGACATTACGCACATTACAAAGCGACTATCCCTTTGCTCTATATTAATTAATTATGAAAGTGTAAAATTTTCCTTTAAATTTTCTCCTTTTTTCTTGAAGGTGTTTTAAAATTCAGCACAACTAAAGAGTATTTCAGTTCGATTTGGTTCATTTCAGTTTGGTTTAGTTTAGTTTGGTTCGATCTGGTTCGATATAGTGTGGTTTAGTTCGGTATTGCTCGGTTCGGTTTGGTTTAGTTCAATTCGATTTGGTTCAGTGCGGTTTGGTTCACTTTAGTGTGGTTTGGTTCGGTTCAATGCGGTTTGGTTCACTTTAGTGCGGTTCGGTTCGATTCAATGAAATTCGGTTAGGCTCGATCCGATTCAGTGCGGTTCGGTTCGGTTTGGTCTGGTTCGGTTCATATCAATTCGATTCGGTTTGGCTCAGTTCAATAAAGAATATATAATAAATTTTTAAAATAGTTGTTAAATGTAAAATAAGAAAAGTAAAATATGTACATAAGAGAAGTTTTTAAAATAATTATTGAAGACAAAAGAGGTTTTGGGTGTGACATTTTTTACACATATTACAAAGCGTAGTTCAGTTTAAATTTCCTTTGTTCTATATTAATTAATTATGAAAGTGTAAAATTTTCCTTTAAATTTCCTTCTATTTTTTTGAAGGTGTTTTAAAATTCAGTACAACTAAAGAGTAGTTCAGTTCGTTTTGATTAGGTTTAGTTTAGTTCGGTTCGGGTTTGGTTCGGTTCGATCTACTTCGATTCTGTTCGGTTCGATTTACTGCGGTTCGGTTCGGTTTAGTTTAGTTTAGTGCGATTCGGTGTGGTTCAATGCTATTCAGTTAGGTTTGATTCGATTTAGTTCGGTTTAGTGCAGTTCAGTTCGGTCTGGTCCGGTTCGGTTCAATTTGATTCGGTTTGGTTCAGTTCAATAAAGAATATATAATGAATTTTTAAAATAGTTGTTAAATATAAAATTTGAAAAATAAAATATGTACATAAGAGAAGTTTTTAAAACAATTACTGAAGATAACAGAGGGGTTTTGGGTGTGACATTTTTTACCCATATTACAAAGCGACTCTCCCTTTGTTCTATATTAATTAATTATGAAAGTGTAAAATTTTCTTTTAAATTTTCTCTTCTTTTTTTCAAGGTGTTTTAAAATTTAGCATAACTAAAGAGTAGTTCAGTTCGGTTCGGTTCGGTTCGATTCAGTTATGTGCGGTTCGATTTAGTGTAGTTCGGTTCAACTCGGTATGGTCCTGTTCGGTTCGGTTTAGTGCGGTTCGGTTCGGTTCAGTTCAATGCGGTTCAGTCTGGTCCGGTTCGATTTAGTTCAATTCGATTCGGTTCGGTTTAGTTCAATAAAAAATATATAATAATTTTTAAAATAGTTGTTAAATGTAAAATTAGAAAAATAAAATATGTACATGAGAGAAATTTTTAAAACAACTGTTGAAGACAAAAAAGTTTTTAGACTAACGATTAAAAGTAACTATTTATAAAATAATAATTAAGGATAAAATTAAAATAATGAAATATGGACAAAAAAAAGATATCCTCTTTATATAATCTTTATATATTATTATAGATAAGATGGTTATGTATTATTTCATGTACAGTGCACGAGTGTAATTCTTGTGGTTTAGTTTCATCCACATCAACTTTGAAATCAAACGAGGGAGTAAGTGATTGCATCAATAGTTACAAGAAAAACTTGTAGTATTTGGCTGACATGATAATATTTCTCATGGCAGCAACAGGAGATAGTATCATCAACAATACCTCAAGAAGAATGCAGATCTGAAACGAAAAAATAAGTACTCAATTCACGAGCAATTTGAGAATGAGAGAAAGATTGTGGGTTCGATCTCTTCTGCTAATAATTGAGAAAAATAAAATTGGTTTCGTGAAGTTTAGAAGGAAGGGTGAAAGAGAGTGGATTTAACTCACTCAACTAACAAAATTAATAACTAAGGATTTGTCGATAAAAAAAAAACCAGGAATTTGGAAAAAAGATCAGAAGCATACCAAAGTGATACTTGTTAACATACCCAGTTGATTGTCCAAGACAAGCCATATCTCTTTGGTCTAATAAACTGTAATGACCAATGTCTACATCGTCAATAAAATCATAGGTGAAGGTAGCAAAACTATGAAAAATGTCTAAGTTAACTAATTTAATCGATTGAGAGTGTGCAAATTAAGAGACTAAGACACTACTTTTAACCTAAAAATTTAAAATAATAAATTTTTAAGTCTTTTAATTTATATATTATTTATCTTAGTCATTCACTTCCAACTTACAAGGAATTCTTAACATAGTTTACTTAGAATTTGTACTTTTTCATTATCAGAATATTAGCACTTTGACAGTTTATGCTATGAAACTATAGGGATATATTCAGTTTTACACTTTTATTTTATTGTCTGTCGTGTAATCTGAACATGTTAGACATTGAAAAGAGTACAATCGTAGATTACAAAAAATTGCTGTAAGAAGATACAGAACAGATAACATGTGTCTCACAAAAAGCAAACAAGCATCAACTGGTATTGCTGCTGGAATTTGGATGTGGTGGTTATTTTTGAACTGTACGCCAAACTCTGCAGATATCATCACCACCTGTGTGCATATTTTTGCGCTAATCTTCACAAACTCGTCATTACAAGATCAATAGTAATATTTTATTTTCATCTTCTGAGAAAAATTAACGATCATAATCCTCAGGCAACCATGGAACTCAAACGCTTGTAACTCCCGTTTGACTTTGCACAGCTATTGGAATTTTCAACAGCGAGGCCTTGTGGCCCAAAGGAAAAATATCCATTCATCAGTTTTTTATTGAGGGAACAATGTTTGTAGTCCAACAGAAGGGCTGTGTCCTCCGATGGTGGATTAGAACAAGAGGGTCCCTTTATATCAGTACCCTTTTGTTTCTTGATGGAAGAAAGAGAAGCCACAGATAATTCTTGGAAAGGACTTGGAGTTGTATGAGAAAAATGTGGCTTTACTTGAATCACACCTTGCATCAGACCAGCACTGAATTTCACTTTGGAGGATGAACTTGGAAGAGAAGTTGTTCTTTTGTTGTTTGGAAGGGAGCATGGTTGTTGTGAGTATCTTTGCCGCAATGGAATTGCAAAATCTTCCAAGTTTCTACTTGAACTAAAAGGATCAAGAGAATCGTCATCTTCTAATTCTGATGCAGTTGTTTTTGTCTCCTTTCTTTTAGGCCACCTGAGACGAAACTTTGAAGAACGCCTCACAGCACGATTCGCAGAATTATCATACTTCTTGGTGTGTGGGGAATTTTCGGAGTCAGAATTGCTTGGTTCGTTTGAGCAGGAATATGATTCCACACTTGCTTGATCATAATTGCAATCTGATGAATTCTCAATGCCAGTGTACAAGAAAATCTCAGCATCTGGTATTCTAAACGAAGTGCCAGGACTCCCTCCAATGACATGAGCTTTGTGATGAATGCAAAGTGCATTTCCTGCTATAGGATTTTTACCATTAGAGACCCCTCCAGAGGAAACTATCATCTTGATTAAGATATCAGAAGATGCTGATTTTGGTCTTTGTTTCAGAAGATCCAAAGGGGTCATTCCATCAGCATCACAAATGTTAAGATCAATTGATGGCACAGACATCAACAGTTCCACTAGCTCGCACTGAACGTTATCAATCACTGCTACATGAAGAACCGTTCTTCCATCATTGTTCTTGACATTGATGATGTTCTGTAAATTCACGATCTTTCCACAAACCAATTGCTTCATGAGCTCAGCATGTTTGTCCAATCTTCGGAAACCGGGACTTCTGAAACCAGCCACTGCCATATGAAGAAAAGTATCTCCATAGTGGTTGGTTACCAATGCTAATGAAGGGGATGCACGAATCAGAATCTCCACCACGGGTAAGTGACCCCCGTAAGATGCTACATGTAACGCTGTGTTTCCTTGATCATCTGTTAAGTTTACAACATCGAATGTTGCAAGTAGATTTCTCACCACCTGCATCATTAAAATTATCGAAACAAGAGTCACTGAAAAATGCAGCACATACTCCAAGTTCTAACCATCTATGACGATACCAATTTTCCGAAACATTTATCTTACAAATTACCAAAATAAACCTCTAACTCTCCTCCTTGACAAAAACATCTATAAATCTGCATCAAATTTTGTCGAAGGGAATGAGAATCTGCATCAAATTCCTCACCTGAACCTGTCCTCTGGCAGCTGCAGTATGCAAAACGGTGCACCCTTGAGCATCTCTAAACCCCAAAACGCCACAATCCTCTTTCACAAGCTGTTTCAGCATCTCCCAGTTCCCTCCTCTCGCAGCAGCATGAACCGCTCTATTCATCATATCCTTCTCGAAAACCTCTTCCATCTGCGCCGGCGGCGAGAGAGCAGAACGAAGCACAACCTCAAACACCTCACAGTCATTGCTCCTCGCAGCAGCATACAGTATATCAGTGACTCCATACTCTCCTTCTCCCAACACAAGCGCAGGGTTCCTCCCCAACAGTTCCCGGACGAAATCCACGTCACCGGCCGAGGCGGCGGTGTAGAGGAGCCACCCGCCGTAGCCGGCGCGAATGAGGGAGTTGATTCCTCTTCCCGTCTCGCATTCCAGCATGAGGTTCCTCGCAACCTGCGAGCGACATTTCGCGACGTCCTCGAAGTGTTCCTCGTCGTCCCACACTGTTTCGAGGCGCCGAATTCTGCGGAGGGAAGTGAGCTTAATGAGGAGGTTGGCGTCGAGGTGGAGAAGCTCCACCACCAGATCGTAGTGGCCGTTCGCGGCGGCGCAATCGATCGGAGAAGCGTACCACCACTGCTCTCCGGTGCTCTCCCAACGCAGAGGCAAGTGTGAAGGAGACATTGCACATTTGCAATCTCACCCTCCTCCAAAGAAATGAACTTGTGTCTGCAAAACACCAGTATCAATAATCAAAGTAGATACTTCAAAGTGTAACAATGCAACAAACTTGTGTTGGGAAGTGGTAGTTTTCTCAGTTCTGATTCAATGTTTTTCCATGTTTTTTCCTTATTTCAGTTTCTGAAGGTAGATAGTGGTGTGTGTGATTGTGTGAAAAATTGTTGGTGTGAGATTGATAGTGTGAAGAAGTGTGGGAAAGGGTCGGTGGGGATGGCCTAATTAATTGCGAACATGAACCTAACTACCGTTCTCTGCGGATTTTGAGGGCAAAATGTTAAAAGAAACAGTGAAAACACACGTCACACACACAGTACCATAAACTATGATAAACTATGATATTTGATGAACATGAGTTTGTGTGAGTGAGTGAGACAGAGTTTGTGTCAATGGTGCAGAAGAAAAGTTGAAAAGAGAGCATAGAAAGATTAAGATTCTCTGATCCGTGAACATATGGCCAAAGGGCATTTATTTAATCATGAATATCTGACCCAGTAACCAACTTGTAACCTTAAATAATTCTTCAGTCTGTGTCTAATGTCTTCCCAAAATTAAAATCTTGCTTGCAAACTCTGTTTCAGCCTGAATTAAGAAATTAAAAATACTACAGTTTGAGAATTTTTACATGATATTAAGACCACCTTGTAACAGTCTTGAAGGTGCCTATTTGTTCTGTCATTTTTAATCATGAAAATTTGAGGTTGCTGTGAAAAGTTGTTTCCATTCACTTTAGGGAAATTTCAAGGATTGTGTGTCAATTGAAACAGTGGATGTGGTACAGTATTTAATTTTGTGCAGAGAAATGAAGACTGAGGGCACACACTATTTTGGCAAATCAAATTTTCCATTCACGATCTTTGTCTTTGTCTGCATTATTTGTGCAGCAAAGAATAAAGATTATTGCAGGGATGAAAGCATAAAGATTTAAACTTCATAGAGCTGTTCTTCAGTCATTTAAGATTGGGACAAACCTACGTAGGTTCATGTCCTCTTTTGTTTTAGACAGGTAAATGTGAAAACTGAAAAGAGAGAACAGAGAAAGAGGCTTACACATCATTGTTTGACTTTTGCTGGTTCAGAAAAGTGATAACTTCCATAAATTCTTGTTCTTTTTTTCTTTCTTGGGATACTTGGAACTTTTCAAAGTTTCAACAAAAGAAAATTTTACTCTTTGGAATGTCAAAAAGACTCTGGGCTTCTGAAAATTTTCATATCTTTCTGTAATAGATATAAAAGAAGTATGAGTAACTTTTCTTATTTTATATATAAGTTTAATAAAATTTAAACAATTAATTTCACTATTCTCACAAAAAGATTAAATTTATATATAAAATACAGTACTAAACAATCATGTATATAAAAATATAGATAATTACTTTAAAATTTTAGAAAAAAAAAATTAAAAACGTGAAATAATAATTTAATTTAAATTAATGATAATTTGAAGAATAAAAATATAATTAATTTATTTTAAAATAACAATTACTTAAAGAATAAAATTGGAAAAAAAATTGTGAATACGTAAATGTATAGTTTATAAAACAATTATATTTAGTTTATGTTAAAACAGGTTAATTCTATATTGTGTTTTGAACATAAAATCAGGTTAACCATTTGTTAGGATTGTCAATGTTCTACATTCAAGGATTATAAATGAATTGGTGAAAATTGGACGTTCTAACCGATAGTTAGTGAGAATTAAATGCAAGAAAAACTAGTCTCGCACACATGGTTGCAATGACTAATGTTAACTGAGAAAGGAAGAGGAAATTAATTACCTATGTATTGCATCAAATACCAGTACAACTATATACATCGCATTTACATATATTACATACACGTGAACACAAAACCTTTATTATTTATTTATTTTTCGTAAAATACGAATCAGCATATTGTATAGATCCAAGGTCTTACATCACACATGTTCACCCTTCCAACACTTGTCCTTTGCAGTTTCAAGAATATAAAAAAGCTGTATTGGATAAAAACTGATACCAAACCTCCAATTTAATTGGGAGGGTTTCAATTTTATAAACTATTTTTTGTGTATTTTCATTTGAGTATGTTATACAGGCTACATATATTCATATTTTATTTGTCCTAATTTATTTTCGTACAATATTTTTAAATAATTAATAAAAAATTAGCTTAAATTTATGTTTTTTAGTCAAATTACTTGGCCATTAGACAATAGATCTTCAGAATAAGTTTTGAAAAAATTGCAGTTGCTGTCTAAAAAAGTAACTCACCTTTTTTTTTTCTCTTTTGGGTATAAACAGTAAAATGTGGGAAATGTTTGAATCTCAAGATAGTTTACATGTATTTGAGGAATTTTTTGGAATCCAATATTTATTATATAACCAAAACAAAGTTTCACAGATAAACAATCTATAATAACGTAGAGAGGATTTTTTTTTTTTTTTATCCACGTCTCAAAATTTTAATTTTTTCATTTAAAATATAATTATTTATTAAATTTTTGAAAATTGATCGTTATTTTTACAAATTTTGTATAAAATCGTCTATGTCTCCTTCTTTTCTTTTTTCTTATTTATCGACGGTTATTCTCTTATCTTTTTTGATATATTCTATTTTATTTTTAATAAATATAATTTTATTTTATATATTAACTTAATAACATTATAATATCATCACCTACAAATATAATATCATGTATATATAAAAAATGTATATACAGAGGTACTATCGCGCTTGTGTTTACGCTAATAGTTTTCTAAGAGGATTAAAAAGTGATTTATTTAACAATAACACTAAGGTACACACGTGCATTATTGGTGTATACGTATTTTTTAAATATACGTTGTATTATCTTAGTAGGTAATGATAATATAATATTATTAAGTTAATATATAAAATATATAAAATAAAATTATATTTATTAAAAATAAAGTAAAATATATCAAAAAGATGAGAGAATAATTATTGATAAATAGAAAAAATAGAAAAACAAATATACATGATTTTATAAAAAAACAATTATAAAAATAACGGTTAATTTTCAAAAATTTAATAAATAATTATATTTTAAAAATAAAATTTATATTTTGAAATGTAGACACAAAAATTATTTTTATATATTATTATAAATATTTAGGTAAAACATAAAATAAAAATGAAAAAGTAAATAAATTTATGGCACATTAAATAGTTATGAATAATCCTATTTGGACAGCATGGACACCTTCATTCATCTCTTTTCACGTGGAATGTGACTCTGGCGAAGGAATCGATGAACACTGTGGGGCTTCACCCATCTTACAGGTCTCTGTTTATGCATCTCTTATGATAAATCTGCATCATGAAATCACTGTACCTGTTCTTTTATATATATATTGTGAAAATTTATTTCCAAACATGTCTATCTGGCTAGCTTTATCTTTAGTCAAATGAGACGAGGAACATGCATGTGCCACCGACAAATATGATAATATAAATACACCAACAACTCTCAGAAACAAATTACATAAGACAAAAAAATCTGGCTTGGTAATACAAAAAGATTGAACTAAATTAACATAATTTGCTTCATACATTTCTGACTCTATTCGCTTAAATATATCGATGATAATTTCTTTTGATTCAAACCTACCCAACTTTTTAATCGGACAAAAGAAACTATTTTTTTTGTATTTTAGTTTTACGATCTTACTTTTAGTAAATAAACGAATTGAATTTTATTACTTGTTATTCTTTTGGCTGAGCCAAGCCACTATAGTTTAAAATTTTGCAATTTACATTCATGCAAATAAAAAAGTATTTTCTTCACAAATATTAATTAAGGCGACTAAGTTATCTTGCCCAAATTAATACAATTAATATAAATTAAATCTCATGGTGATAACTGAAACAGGTAAGCAACAAGGGGCAGAAGGTGTGAAACAAACTTCTACCGACCGAATGATTGCTAAGAACATTTGGATGTGATCAATAAAATTATTTATAAATAAAAAAAAATTCTAATATAAATAAATTACTTATATATAAAGAGGTATTTATAATATAAGAAAGAAAAGGCAGGTGTGTGAATAGTTCTTCTTAATTTTAATTACCTTTATGTGGAATTTATATTAATATAATAACATTATTTCTAAGTATTTTTAAATAACTTCCAAAATCACACCAAACAAACAAATAAAGTTAATAAAGTCGTTTTCTAAAAATACAAATATCACTTATAAAAAAAACTACAGCATTGTGGTTTTAGATTTTTTCCTTTTTTTTCTTTTGTTTAGTGTTTTATGCGTATAAATCAAGTACTCTTCTCTGTTTTTATTTCATCTTATACTTCGACAAAACATTTTGATTAGTTTAACATTACATTACCATCTTTCTCTATATATATTATTAATTCTCATTAGTCATTTAACAACCATTTAAGAAAACAAACAAAAACGTTTTATCGTTTTCAGATCGTGTGACTTTTTGTAACATGGTTTAGTTTGCTCTACAATGATACTTTTTTTAGAAGAATTCTCGACAAGAAATAAAATAAAACTATATCTTTTTAAATGAATAGATAAAAATGTTTGTTAGGCATGCATTTTAAATTTCACCAAGAATGATTAAGTAGGAAATATGAAGTTAGGGAAAAATTCCAATCACAACAAAAATGTTCATTCGACCATTGCTTTTACGTTTTCATCTGTGTCCATAATATTAGGTGTGAATTTTCTTTTTCATTTGAATATACAAAACCAAGCATTATAGCTTTCATGATGTTTGGGCTTGGGCCCTTACCAATGATCCAAAAAAGGGCTAAATTAAAAATTATAACAAATCACCTAAAAATTAATAAATCAGTAATCGGCATTTAACTATTACTTGGTTTTCCACAAAAATAACGAAAATGTGTATGCCTAAGGTTAACAATAGAAAATGTAACGAAAACAAAAGAGACATGGAAAACAAAATGTTGCTTTGTGTCATAGATGATTATGATGACGAAACAGAAGAGTGAACCATTCATTACAACAATAGGAAAAAAACCCTAAGGCCGTTTACTAACTTCAAAAATGTAAATACAAATTGTAGTCACTGTATTACAATGATACTACTCACAGCAACACAAGTGTTCTTATTCCGAATTCACACTAAAACTAGATTAAAATGTAGAACGGTGTAGCAGCGATGATATCCTCAACTCTTATGCCACGGATGCAATGTGAACAATCAAATCAATCACACGGGTACTGAAAAAAAAAAAAGAAAAAAACATTGTCCTCGTTACACAGGATTTAGATTAAAAATAAAACATGTTTCCTCGTACTTGTGTTTCAGAGGATTGTCATGGTGTAGAACCATTACCTGTAACCCCATTCGTTGTCATACCACGAAACAAGCTTTACAAAGTTTTCATTCAAAGAAATTCCGGCCTTGGCGTCAAATATGCTAGACCTGTAAATGAAATTAACATTCAACAATCCACATAGTAAGTAATTAGATTCAGACAACAAAAACCGATCATCATGTTTATTATCATCTTTCCAACAACTAAGATTGTCAGAGAAGTAAGCAACATTGCTTCAGAACACAACTTCACCTGCTGTCACCAACGAAATCAGTAGACACAACATCGTCTTCCGTGTAACCCAAAATACCCTTCAATTTGCCCTCTGATTCCTCCCTGGATTTTCAACACAAACGGTTGATGTCAGTAGGAACAAAAAAAAAAAACATGATTCAAATCAAATGAAAAAAGTTCTTCAAAACCTTAAAACTTACTTGATAGCAGCCTTGATTTGCTCGTAGGTTGCTGCCTTCTCTAACCTCACAGTGAGGTCAACAACTGAAACATCAACAGTGGGGACTCGGAAGGACATTCCAGTGAGTTTTCCATTCAGGGCTGGAAGAACTTTTCCTACAGCCTGTTTATCCCAAATTCATCATTCGACAAAGAAAAAGCTTAGGAACAATAAAATTAGCATCATCCAACTAAAGGAGTAATATGAATCATTCTAGGTATAATGAAAATTGATACCTTGGCAGCACCAGTGCTGCTGGGAATAATATTGAAGGAAGCAGCTCTTCCACCCCTCCAATCCTTGCTTGATGGACCATCAACAGTCTTCTGAGTAGCTGATTCATCACAAAAAGTACATAACAATGAACATCATCGTCATCTTACAATGAACAAGAACATGGATTAATTCAACAGAGGCTATTTTCGGACCTGTGATGGCGTGAACAGTGGTCATGAGACCCTCAACAATTCCGAATCGGTCATTGATGACCTATGCAAGATCAAAATCAATAATTAACAAACACGCACTTAAAAATACAGAGAGAAGCACCATGAATTATATCATCACAAAGGTATCAAACAAAAACCTTGGCGAGGGGAGCAAGGCAATTGGTAGTGCAGCTAGCGTTGGAAACAATGTCAAGCTCTGGTTTGTATTCTTTCTCGTTAACACCAACAACAAACATAGGTGCATCTTTGCTTGGGGCAGAAATCACAACCTTCTTCGCACCACCCTGAGAAAAACCAAACCCCAAATCACACTCATTTCAAACTACTCAATAGTATTCAGGATAAAATAAAAAGATCTAAAAATCAGATAACAACAGAAATTTTTTTGGGATCAGAAATCATAGTGAACCTTCAAGTGAGCAGCAGCCTTGTCCTTGTCGGTGAATACACCAGTTGACTCGACAACATAGTCAGCACCAGCCTCACCCCATGGAATGTCCTCGGGGTTCCTGAGGCAACAACAACATCAAATAATCAGACAAAAATTAAAAATAAAATAAAATAAACAAATCTTTGAGTCCTAGTAATTTACAACAACAAATCAATGATTTAATTAAACACAAAACTAAAAGCATGAGTTTACCTGATGCCAAAAACTGTCACAGACTTCTCACCAAAGAGAAGGGTCTTAGAGTCCTTCACCTTGACATCGAAATGCTTCCATTGGCCATGAACAGTGTCATACTTGAACATATATGTCTGAAAAATTAAACAACACAAATTCTTAGCAAAAGCTACTACTCTCATGTACAGTATTGTGATATTCTCACTCTAAAAAAGACTATAGATTTACCATGTAATCAGTGGTGATGAAAGGATCGTTGATTGCAACGAGTTCAACATCGTTTCTTTGAAGGGCAACCCTGGCCACCAAACGGCCAATCCTTCCGAATCCTACATGAAATGAATCCATATACTTTAGTTTATATATTAGAAAAAAAAAAACATCCAAGTAC
>Ga0214544_1002765_pt1 | contig 36664 bp, 26 predicted proteins | sample CNSS3metaG_FD_160074 | JGI IMG/M metagenome (GOLD analysis project Ga0214544, IMG submission 160074) | Root nodule microbial communities from cowpea collected in UCLA plant growth center, Los Angeles, California, USA - CNSS3 | ecosystem: Host-associated > Plants > Roots > Nodule | place: USA...
AACATTGATTGGCTTTCCACCATGATCACTCATTGCATCACTTCGTGCATGTCTTGTCCACCTCTTCAATATATATTTTTCTGGGAGAAGCTTGATATCCTTACAAAATAGTATTCTTAATGAATGATAACACAATATTCCCCCATTATTCAAATTTTCTACAACTACAAGTAATTGTCCACTCTCCATTCTCTAAGTATGACTTATATGAAACATTCCATTCTCCTTTTTCATCCACCATTGTTATGACATAGTTGCAACATACATTGGTTTCATTCCTTTCAATTATGTTTGTTGTAGATACAAGATCTCATTCTCGTTGGAACAAGTTGAACATAGGAGGAATATATATCTGTGAAAGTTGTCGAATTAATGGTGAACTTTATACTATCATTCTTGGTATCTTTTGGCGCATCTCATAATCATGTTGTAACTCATTGTATCTTTTTTCTTGAACAATCCATTCAAATTGCTTAAAAAATTGGTTGATATTCAAATTAGGTCTTGTTCAATTCTTTATATCTGAATTAATGCTTTCACTTAGTTGTGTGCTCCTCATGCCAAGCGTAAAAGCATTCTTCATATAACATGTTGCCCATTTCTCTTTTCTCTAATATATTGAATTCAACCATGTGTTTTCTTCAACATTGTATTTCACCAAAAAATCTCTCCATGAGTTTTCAAAATGTATTTCTTCTTCATAATCATACATACACTTCTTGAAATCTCGTAAGAAATGTGATCCATCCTTCATTAAATTTCCAGAATGCTTGACTCCATTCCTCATTATATGCCATGTGCACAAACCATGCTTTGTCAACGACATAATCTCCTTTAATGTTCTTTTCATGGCTTGGTCTTGATCAGTAAAAATAGTTTGCGGATTTTTTTGATTGTGTGCTTGCAAAAGTGTTGAAATTACCATTTGAAGGACTCAATGGTCTCATCATACAATAAGGCTGCCCCAAATATCACCCCTCCTCTATAATGATTAAATCCCGAGAAAATTGCAAGAGGCCTATGATCTTCATTTGTACAATATGTTGTATCCAACGAAATGACATCTCCAAAACAATGATAATCAAATAACATTCTTGCATCAGCCCAAAATATGTTTGTTATTTGTTCTTCCAAATCCATTTGGCAGGCATGGAAAAATGAAGGATTATCTATTAGTTGTTGTTGGAAATATTGTAACAAAATTCCAGCTTCACCATATGCCATATCTCTTCGCCTCTTTGAGTTCAGATAGTTCTTTTCATCTTCTCTTGTATAGCCCAAATTCTCTCTACCTCCTACATATTTACTCATCAAATCAAATGATGCCTTTTGTTGAATCCCTGCTTGTTCTACCATTTCAAGATCATATGCTTGACAATCTGTTATTTTTCGTTGACAAGGTAACAGATGAACTGTTTCTGGTAGATGAAGTGGGTGGTTATGATCATCAATAAAATCAACTACTCTATATCTTTCACCAACTCTTTTAACTTTCATTCTTGCAGCACATCTTGTTTTTGTCTCAGGTCGAGGATTATTGGTCTTAAAGTCTCTTTTATCTGATTTTCGCATACCTTCCTTGCAACAAACATAGATGTAAGAAGTAATATACCCATCTTTTTTATTCTTGCTAGGGTAGTGTTTTCTAACTCCAAAACCTTTACTACCACCATAATTAACCCAAAACTTCCATGCATCTTCTAAGTTATCAAATTCAAGACCAAGTTTAAGACTCAAACCTGTATCCATCAATTACTCCTATAAAAAACAAATATAAATAAAAACATTTATTAAATTGGTCATAAAAAAACATGAATGTTTTTAAGGAGAATCATGACAGAAACACAATAATATATGCTTACACATTTAAATGTTGAGAAGAAAAAAAAACTCAAAAGAACTATGTTGAATAACAAAAAAATAAAATAATGACCTGATAAACTTCTGAGGTCCTAGTCCTGAGCAGCTGCACTGTTTCATTCAGATAAGGATTGTTTTACAATAGTGAAAGAGGAACTATTAAAACGTTACGTTTCATTTTTCTACTAAAAGTTAATATATTTTATAAAATTAGAAAAGTGCAAATGGTGTGGTTTTAACTAGGCCAGCAGGGATTAAATTGAACGAAAATGATATTCGAACATAAAATTCGAACTCATTTTTTACATGTGTGACGTGGCACCCATTTTTTATTTTATTTTTTTTTAAATGAAACTGAACCCATGGTCACGTGCGCGGAAGTTTTTGCTTTAAATTCTTTTTGGCAAAACGAAATCAGACGTGGAGAGAGAAAGTAAGATCTAATGGAAAACTTGGTAGTGTTGGTGAGACAGGGAGAGAGAAAGGCAATCGGAAGGCCTTGTAGAGTGGAGTTAGCGTGAGATAGAAAGTCGGAGTAGAGGCGGAGAAAGTGTTGTTTGTGCGACAGCGGCAGAGGAAGGCGTTGCAGACAAAGAGATAGGAACGTGTGGGTAAAGTCCAGTTGTTGGAGAAACAGGAAAAAGAGAGAGATCAAAAGCCATAGAAGAAGACTTTTGTGGTTGCCGGAGAACAGTTATCTGACCAGAACTCATCGACGGCGTAGTTTTCAGAGTTAGTGCTTTTTTATAAGACGACCACTAGGGCTTCCAAAAATCCAACACTTCCGGCACACAACAACGACCACGATGGGTAGAAACCTTTTTCTGGCCTTATTGTATTTGTTAATCGTTGATTTTTTTTAATAACCTTTGATATGGCAGAAACTGTTATGGATTGATTTTACAGGACAAAGTCTGTCCATGATTCCATGATTCTGTTATCTATTTTTGTTGTGAAAAAGTATGTTGCATGTTTTTAGATGTTTCGCTTTTATTTTGCTGTGAGATAAAAAATATGTAATACAAGTCCTCACTGAATCTACTGGGGAATTATATTTTGGAGTCCCCAGTTTTGACCCATTTATAAAATTTTGTAATTTCAATTGCATGAAGTTGAGTTTGAGCAGTTTGTGGTTGGCACGTATTTGTCATTACTTAAGCAGGTTGGGGGTGTTTACCAAAATGTTGAAATTTAAGATGATTATAAAAACTGGTACTGTGAACCAGAATATATAACAGCACTCCCCAATTGGGGTAGTTGTACTCCCCACTTGATAACGTAATTGATACTTTATTGAACATTTTATTTCCTACAAAAAAAATTGTTATTAAAACTGTTTTTCGAAATTTGAATTGGTCATAATAAATAAATAAAATTTAATTGCTTAACAAAACTTTCAAATTTAAGATGGTTATAAAAACTGGTACTGTGAACCAGAATATATAACAGCACTCCCCAGTTGGGGTACTTTTACTCCCCACTTTGTAACGTAATTGATAGTTTAAAGAACATTTTATTTCCTTCCAAAAATTAAATGTTATTAAAACTGTTGTTCTAAATTTGAATTGGTCATAATAATAAAAAAATTAATATCTTAACAAAACTTTCAAATTAAAGATGGTTATAAAAACTGGTACTGTGAACCAGAATATATAACAGCACTCCCCAATTGGGGTCCTTCTACTCCCCACTTTGTAACGTAATTGATACTTTAAAGAACATTTTATTTCCTTCCAAAAATTATGTTATTAAAACTGTTATTCTAAATTTGAATTTGTCATAATAAAAAAAAATTAATTGCTTAACAAACCTTTCAAATTTAAGATGGTTATAAAAACTGATATTGTGAACCAGAATATATAACAGCACTCCCCAATTGGGATACTTTTACTCCCCACTTTGTAACGTAATTGATACTTTAAAGAACATTTTATTTCCTTCCAAAAATAAAATGTTATTAAAACTGTTATTCTAAATTTGAATTGGTCATAATAAAGAAAAAATTTAATTGCTGAACAAAATTTTCAAATTTAAGATGGTTATAAAAACTGGTACTGTGAACCAGAATATATAACAGTACTCCCTAGTGGAGGTACTTTTACTCCCCACTTTGTAACGTAATTGATAGTTTAAAGAACATTTTATTTCATTCCAAAAATTACATATTATTAAAACTGTTATTCCAAATTTGAATTGGTCATAATAAAAAAAAATTAATTGGTCATAATTGATAGTTTAAAGAACATTTTATTTCCTTCCAAAAATAAAATGTTATTAAAATTGTTATTATAAATTTGAATTGGTCATAATAAAAAAAAATAATTGCTGAAGTAAATTTTCAAATTTAAGATGGTTATAAAAACCGGTACTGTCAACCAGAATATATAACAGCACTCCCCAGTTGGAGTACTTTAACTCCTCACTTTGTAGCGTCATTGATAGTTTAAATGACATTTTATTTCCTTCCAAAAATTACAAAATTACATGTTATTAAAACTGTTATTCTAAATTTGAATTGGTCATAATAAATAAAAAAAGTTAATTGCTGAACAAAATTTTCAAATTTAAGATGGTTATAAAAACGGGTACTGTGAACCAGAATATATAACAGCACTCCCCAATTGGGGTACTTTTACTCCCCACTTATAACGTCATTGATAGTTTAAAGAATATTTTATTTCCTTCCAAAAATTAAATGTTATTAAAACTGTTATTCTAAATTTGAATTGGTCATAATAACAAAAAAAATTTTATTGCTTAACAAAACTTTCAAATTAAAGATGGTTATAAAAACTGGTACTGTGAACCAGAATATATAACAGCATTTCCCAATTGGGGTCCTTATACTCCCCACTTTGTAATGTCATTGATACTTTAAAGAACATTTTATTTCCTTCCAAAAATAAAATGTTATTAAAACTGTTATTCTAAATTTGAATTGGTCATAATAAAAAAAAATTAATTGCTTAACAAAATTTTCAAATTTAAGATGGTTATAAAAACTGGTACTGTGAACTAGAATATATAACAGCACTCCCCAATTGGGGTACTTTTACTCCCCACTTTGTAACATAATTGATAGTTTAAAGAACATTTTATTTTCTTCCAAAAATTACATGTTATTAAAATTGTTATTCGAAATTTCAATTGGTCATAATAAAAAAAATAAATTTAATTGCTTAACAAAATTTTCAAATTTAAGATGGTTATAAAAACTGGTACTGTGAACCAGAATATATAACAGCACTCCCCAGTTTGGGTACTTTTACTCCCCACTTTGTAACGTCATTGATAGTTTAAAGAATATTTTATTTCCTTCCAAACGACACCACAATGCAAACAACACCGCCTCTGTCAAACAATGTTGCACCAAACACGAAAATAAATAAAAAGTTTTTCCCCCAAAGCTTAAACCTTTTCGAATGGTGAACAAAAAAACACAAACCTTACACTAAAACGGTGTTGCAGAACGGCTTCCGGTGGAATGGTTGTCGTTGCCGTCGACTCGCTTCCACTGGATTCGACCCCCTCCACTATCGTCGTTGTCGCAGGTGTGTCCTCTCACGGTGATCGCCTCCCGCCTCGCTTCTGTAACACCACAACTTCTCTGTCTCGACTTCCTCCGACTATCTCAGTCTCTCTCGGTCGTTTCGCTAACTTTCTCACGCTGTCTTCACCTTTCCAAAGACTTGATCATGCTGTCTCCGCCTTTCCTTCGAGTTGCTCACGTTGTCGCCGCCTTTCCTCCGACTTTCTCACGCTGTTTCCGCCTCTCCTTCGACTTCCTCACGCTGTATCAACTTGCTCCGACTTTCTCTCTCCGTGTCTCACCAACACTCTACAAGTTTCAGTTTTGTCTTACTTTCTCTCTCCACGTCTGATTTAGTTTTGCCAAAAAGAATTTACAACAAAAACTTTCATGCACGTGACCATGGGTTCCGTTTCATTTAAAAAAATAAAAATAAAAGAAAAAAAGGGTGTCACGTCACCCATGTCAAAAATGAATTCGAATTTTATGTTTAAATATCATTTTCGTAAATTGAAAAAGTGCAAACGATGCCATTTTAATTGGTCAGCAGAGACTTAGTACCTTCCTGTACAATAGAGAAACCAAACTCAGGAAAGAAGCGCATATGGGTTTGTATTAGAACGAATGAAGAAGAAACGTGAAAACCCTATGCAAGCGAAATGAATGAAGAAAGAAACGGGATTGAACGCGAAAAACTTAAATTAAAACGGGTGGGTTCAGGCAAGCGGGTGGGTTCATACATATAATTCGACTAGTTTTTTTTAGGGCACTGACGGGCGGACCGACTTACTTGTTGGGTCAGACCCGTTTTGACATCTTTTAAATTATCAAGTAACAACGGATCAAAGTATTCTCACACACAAGCATGTGAAAGGAAGCAATTAAACGTATGATAATATCCCAAAAGTGATTTTGGTATTACATTATAAGCTTTATATTTGTCAACATGTAAATGAAAGAAATAAGTAAACATACAACATTATCTGAAAAGTGATTTTGTTATTACATTATAGCTTTTAATGTGTTTTATTTTCACATTTTCACTTTATGGAGAATGATATGAGCACCATACTGTGGATGAAGAGTGATTAACATAGCTGGAGCATGAGCATATGCTGGAGAAAGTTCAAATGAGAAATGCTGTAAAATCATTGACAGAGCCATCTTTGCTTCCAATAAGGAGAAGTTTTGTCCAATGCATATTCTAGGACCCCATCCAAATGGGAAAAATGAAACTCTACCATTTGTTGCCTTTAGAACTCCTTCAGAAAATCTCTCAGGATTGAACTGCTTAGCATCTTCACCCCAGAATTCGCTTTCATGGTGGACCAAAGCTGTTGGGAGTAAAACCTGAACTCCAGCAGGCAATGTGATGTTTCCAAGTTTCGTATCTCTTTTAACAAACCGAGTCAACCCAAGTACCGGTGGGTATAATCTAAGAACCTCATTCAAAATCATAGTCACCTGATACAAAAAAGTTTTGTAGTGAAGTGCAGAAGACATATATAATTTAGTATAAGGTATAGAATACAGTACTTACAATCTTTAGGCGATTTAAACCATCAAAACCTGGCTTTTGATTGCCAAAGACTTGAAAGACTTCCTCCCTTGCACGTTGTTGCCAATTAGGGTACCTACTCAATAACACCATTGTCCAAACCAGCAAAACTGAGGTGGTTTCCTGCCCTGCAAAGTAAAATAGCTTGCATTCCTGGATTACATCTTCAAGACTCATTCCAACATTCTTATTGTCTCCGTTTCCATGTTCCTGAATTTCCTTTTGATTCGACTCCAAAAGTATACCCAATAGGTCATTATTACTGGCTTCACCTGCCTTTAGTGCTCTCTCCCTCTTGTAAATCATATCCTTCAGCGAAGCTTTTATATCTCTGTCAATTTCCTTCATTCTCCTATGGCTTTTAGTCGGTAAAAACCTACAAAATATACATTTTTCCATCCTATTAATTGTTTACATGACGAGGATGCTTTTTCTTAACTCAAATGCATTTATCTGATTTCTATTATATTTATTATTTGCTAATAATTGTTTGCTACTTGCCATATTTAGCAAGGGTAGTTTAGTGAAACAAAACACGTTTAATAAGCTTGAAATTTCTTTAGTCATCAAATCAAACCGGTAAGTTACCTCCATCCAGGGATTTGAATTTTTAATATAAGTTGCAATGCAAGTTTAGCTTGCTCTCTTTGAAGTTGAAATATTCTTCTTCCTTCTTCAAAGCTACATCCAAATGCCGAGCGAGCGATAACATCACTAGCCAGATTCTGAAGGAAAGGCCATGCATCTATTTCACATGATCCGTCTGAAGACAACATTCCCTCCCATTTGCTAACCATATCATTGCAACTTTCGAAGAATAATGGTAACATAGTCTGTGGTGCAATAGGGAAATCACTTGGAGTTAGAATCACTTCACTCAAACTAAACACAAAAACATGCAGACTTCAATGTGCAAGTTGCATATAAAACAAATTTATGTTTTTCAGAAAAGTATATGCTGCATAAAAATAGCAGACAGAATATACTTTATTGCAGGCTTTTCTGAATTACATGTTTTCTTACATAGAAATTTTGACAGGGAAGAAAGCGAAACATAATACAGTAGAATATTTTTAGCTAAAAGCAAGGAACTAACCTTTAATTTTTCCAAATTGAAAACAGGGTTGATTAACCTTCGGTGCTTGCTCCACTTTTCTCCTTCATGGTCGGCAAGACCGGTTGCAAGTAACTTGACAAGTGGATTTGAATTAGGCTTTGGGAAGTCAGACATCTTGTTAAGTACATCTTTGATTTGCTCAGGATCGAAGATCGTCACCCTTGGCGTTGGTCCTAACCAGATAAAAGAATTCTTACCTGCATACCATCGGCAATTTGTAAGGTTTAAACAGTTGCACTAAGGATAAAAAATAAAAGGAAATTTGAGATGAATTACAACCCATGGGAACCTTTTGGTACACTATGAATGCATTCTCCCTTGGATTAAGATGCAAAAATAAGCTTAATATCTTGTATTTAACCCTACATTTTGTTGAAGTTTATAGGAATATTATCTCAGCATATATAATATCCATCACCATATATATTAGTTAAGGTTTCATCATTTATCGTCCCATTTTCATCGTAAAATGGTATGTTGGACAATGCAGGGAGCGCCTATTAGAAAGGAAGGAAACAAAGTGATGAATTTAATTATTGGATTTGTAAAAGTCATGGCATTCCAAACTCATTTACTGTGAAACAATTTAACTAACAATAAAAATAAGGTTGATACTAATTAGAGGTAAGGCTATAATACTAACTTATTTATAATAAGATCTGTTATAATTGTTATTAGGGATAAGGCTAATACCTCTTTCAAATTGGGAAATGAATATCATTCATGCCTAGTTTGGAACAAATAAAATGAAAAGAACCGGGAGCTAAGGCTTTTATGTAGACATCAGCAAGTTATGTTAAATTAATATGTAGAAGCTTAATTAAGCCAGAACACAACTTATCATGAACCAAGTGGCAATCAATCTCAACATGTTCATTAAACTTTGATTATTCGATCGATTAGTTTTTACTTTTTGTATCAATTTTTCTTTCAACATAATTAACTAGTACTTTGTGAAAGAGATTGTGTTTCAACTCTAGAAGACATTATTCTAAAGCGGTGCATGAGGATGAATTGTCAAGATATAAAAGTGTTTGAAGAAGGTAAATAGATGAAAACTGAAGAAAAAAAGAAAAGAAAAAAAGAATAGAAACATACCATGTGTGTTGACAGTATGATGGGTGTAGGAAGACGCACGTGGAACTATGTCATCAGAGAGATTCATGGGTTTCGATAAGGCTTTCTTTCTCGTTTTGAGTAAGTCCTTGCTATCTCCAAACAAAATCCTGTATGGGTTGCCTTGAAAGCCTTGTTCTCTTAGCAGCTTTTCAAGTCTCTTTGGTTTCAACCATAATCAGTTTAGAATCTTCCATGCCCATATCAGAACAAGTATCAGAACAAGTATCACTATGAGACTCATAGTTATGGCCCATGCTGCTTCCATTTCTTCCTTGCTTTTTGGTAAAGACGATGAGAACAGAGAAAGATGATAACACTTGAGGCAGCAAAACCATAAGTCTTTACACAACTCAACAGGCAAAGACTATACTTTTGAGCTACATTACTCTCCATGTTATCAATTTCAACTTCTCTTTGTTTTTGTCTTTTTCTATTTATTCCAACAAGAAAGTAGGGGTGGTATGGATTCCATTTTTAATGTTCCGATCCACAAATTCAAATAACCGGATCAAACCACAAGTCTATTATCAATCCCAAAATAGATTGAGGAGAAGAAAAAACATGGTAGACTAAAAAGAATTCTAACCACAAATAGTTATAACTATTATCTCACAAAATCTTACTAGCCAAAATAGTTCCCATAAACTCGAAAAAAAAAAATGTCCAACACAACCTCTTGCAATTTCATTAATATTAATTTCAACACATTTCACCTCATACATCTTCTAAATAATTTGAAATGACCTAAATTCATTTTGAAATCTCCTTTGAACTAAAAAAATAAACACTTAAAGATAAAAAAAAGTTAACAATAATAATATTATTATTTCTATCATTTTAAAAAAAATTACATGATCATATGACTGAAATCGGTACATTTGAAAATGAAAAATTTTAGGCTTAAATATACATTTGGTCCCTATTTTTGTTATTTATATTGAATTTAGTCCCTATTTTCGTTTTGTGTTCAATTAGGTCCTCATTTTCGTCAAATTGTGGTCAATTTGGTTCTTTTCACTAACGTGTTTAAATAGTTAACGTTTTTGAACAGTACATGAAATGTGTCAGTTCCTAATTTTTTTGATTTTTTAAAAATTTTTTAAAATTTTTTTTCAGTTTTTTGTTTAAGTTTTTTTAATTTTTTTTAATTTCAAAAAAAAATTTCGCGTCAATTCACAATTGTGCCACATGTCAATGCTAGTGTCACATGTCAGTTTGTGGTTGTATTATTTCTTTTTGTTCAATTTAGTCCCTTATTTTTGTTTAATTCAATCCCTATATTGCTATTTTTGTTTAATTTAGTCCCAAATTTTATTAAAATAGAACCATTTAATTTTTAAAATTGACATTATTATTAGTTATTTTTTAAATTCAATTATAAATTATAATATTTAATTATAAATTGAATATAATTCTTAGATTCAAGTGTTGAATAGAATATAATTATTTAAATATTATTAAAACATAATTATTAAAATTTTAAAAATATATATTAACATTTGTAAAATTCACATTTAAATTTAAAATATTTAATATTTTATTGAATTTTAGATATTAAATCTAAAATATTTTATATTTAAATGTTAATTTTACAAATATTAGTTTACTTTTCTAAAATATTTTGAATATTTAAAATATTTTTATATATCAATTTTAAAAGTATTTTAGAATATAAATATTAGAAAAAAAATATAATAACTTTATTCTTATAATATTTTAAATAATTATATTATATTTAGCAATTAAATATAAAATTTTATTCAATTTATAATTAAATTTAATAATTTATAATTGAATTTAAAAAATAATAAATTCAAATGTCAATTTTAGAAAAAAAAATATTAATATAATTTGTATAAAAGATATTAAATTTAGTGTCAATTTGAAAGGGACAAAATTGATTTATTTTAACAAAAATTGGGATTAAATTGAACAAAAATAACGAATATAAGAACTAAATTGAACAAAAAAATAATAATACTACCACAAACTGACGTGTGGCACTAGCATTGACACGTGGCACAATTGTGACTTGACACGTGGACAATTTTTATTAAATTAAAAAAATTTAAAAAAATTTATAAAATTTATAAAAAAAATTAAAAAGAATTAAAAAAATCAAAAAAAATCAAAAAAAAAAAAAAAAACAAAAACAAAAAAAAATAAAAAAAATTATAAAAAATTAAAAAAAAAAAAAAAAAAAAAAAAAAAAAAAAAAAAAAAAAAAAAAAAAAAAAAAAAACAGGAGCTGACACGTGGCATTTATTATTCAAAAACGTTAACTATTTAAACACCGTTAGTGAAAAGGACCAAATTGACCACAATTTGACGAAAATGATGACCTAATCGAACACAAAACGAAAATAAGGACCAAATTGAATAAAAATAACAAAAATAGGGACGAAATATATATTTAACCAAAATTTTATTAATTGGTTGCATTCAGTAGATTTATTTGATGAAAAGGACAAACAACGTAAATAAAGATTTTTTTTTATAAGTGATTTTTCGGTGGTGCGGAGAAGGAGAGATATAATGAATTACGGGAGGACAATCAATTTTGAAAAATTACTACAATTTACTTTTTTTTTACATTTTTGTAAATTAATTAAATAGAAAAACATTTAAAGTGTTATGTATTAATGGTTTTTTTTACATCTTTGTCAATTAATTAAATAGAAAAACATTAAAAGTGTTATGTATTAATGGTCGTTCATTGATTTAATACAGTTACTAATATGATTGGTAATGATTGATATTTATAAGATTCATCACTCTACTCTTTATGTAAATACTGGTATCGTTTATGAGTTACCATGTTGTATCTATAAATAAGACTCTTCCTATCAGTAATAAGACACAGAGAAAAGTTGTTTTCCATTCTCTCATTCTTTATTCTTCCTTTTATCTTCTCTCTGTTATTAGCTTTATTTTATAACACGTTATCAGGATGAGAGTTATCCAACTGAGCTAGTGAAGGCATATATTTTTGTTTCTCTCTAAGGACAACGCTCTGCATACCCCTACTGAGGTTCTTTCTAATCTTTTCCTCATTCACAACTTTATCTTATATTCTTATTTGTGTGATGATAATTGTTTGAATTTTTTCATCTCTGCCTCATTATTATTATTATTTGATTGTTATTAATCTTTTATGTGCTAGTTCTAAACATGTCAAAGGTCATTTGAGTTGTACTTTTCATACACCAAAGCATCTTACAAATAATGAGAAGAACATAGAAACACACTTTGCTTATGAAGATGATGATTCTGATTATGGCCATATGATGCTACTCATCTTGATATTATTATTTTTTTTGCTAAACCAAATGGAAGCATTGATCACCTATGATGATGAGAGTGTTAAAAAAAATATTTTCTCATATTATGCTCTTAATTTTAAGACAATGTTGTATATTTGTTTCATGTTTCATGTTGCTTATATAGAAGTTTTACTTGATCAATAAAATCCTCTAAATATCTTATTTTTCTTCTCCTTTTTCATAATAATAACTAATATTGACATTTATGTTTATATGAAGAATGAATGTTGGCGCTAGCACTAATGTTGAGGATTTGTGTCTTATTGATAGTGCAACAACTCATACAATTCTCAAGAGTAATACATTTTTTTCTTGTTTGGTAATGCGAGAAGTCAATATTGCTACTATTTCTGGAACTAAAAATAAAATTGAAGGCTCCGAAAGAGCTATTGTACTTCTACCAAGAGGTACATGATTACATATTAAAAATGCATTTTATTCTCCTAAGTTTGATAGAAATTGATTAAGTTTCAAGGATATTCGTCTAAATGGATATCATATTAAGACAAATAATGAAGGAGATATTGAATAACTTTATATCACTTGAATTGAGTCGAATAAAAAATGTGTATTGGCGAAATTATCAGCCTTCTCTTATGTCTTGTAATACACATATATTAATGCGATTGAAATGCATGTCATTGTAAGCCAGAAGCCTACAAATAGAAATGAATTTCTTTTTTGACATGATCGGTTGGGTCATCCTAGATATATCATGATGCGAAAAATAGTTCAAAACTCATATGGACATCCACTTAAAAGTCAAAAACTTTTTTAGTCAAATGATTTCTCATGTACTGCATGTTCGTAGGAAAGTTGATAATAAGACCATCACAAAAAAAAAAAGAAATGAGTCAATCTCTTTTTTAGAATAAATATAGGGTGATATTTGTGGTCTAACACACCCATCATGTGGATCATTTAGATATTTCATGGTTTTAATTGATGCATCCACTAGATGGTCATTTATTTGTTTACTATCAACTCGAAATCGAGCATTTGCTAAGTTATTAGCACAATTGATCAAGAGCCCACTTCCCAGATTATCCAATTAAGAAAATTTGTCTTGATAATGCTGGTGAATTTACATCTTATGGTTTGAATGAGTATTGTTTGTCAATTGGAATTGAAGTTGAACATCTAGTAGGACATGTTCATACTCAAAATGGACTTGCAGAATCATTGATAAAATGTCTAAAATTGATTGCAAGACCATTTCTTATCAAAGCTAAACTTCCGATGACTACTTGGGGATATGCAATTCTACATGATGTTGTATTGATTCGAATCAGACCAACAAGTTATCACAAATACTCTTCTCTACAGTTGGGTTTTGGCCAACAACTTAATATTTCTCATTTAAGAATTTTTGGGTGTGCTGGATATGTCCCAATTTCCCCACCAAAAAAGACTATACTGGGTCCTCAAAGACGTTTGGGAATATAAGTTAGATATGATTCTGCTTCGGTAATAAAATATCTTGAACCATCAATAGGTGACTTATTTACAACTCGATTTGTTGATAGTCATTTTGATAAATCAGTTTTTCCAATGTTAGAGGGAGAAAGAAAGAAACTGGAAGAGAATATTGGTTAGAATGAATTATCATTATCTGATCTTGATCCTCGTACAAAAGAATGTGAACTAGAAGTTCAACAGATATTTCATTTACAAAAATTGGCCAACCAATTATTATATGCTTTTACTGACACAAAAATGAAGTCACATATACTTGTTGCTAATGCTCCAATCAGAATTGATATTCTTGTTGGACAATCTAATATAGCAAATGAATCTCAAACATGCTTTAAGTGTGGTAGGCCCATCTGTTCCAAAGATAAAAATCCTTGGATGAGAAAAAGGGAAAAAAAAGGCAAGATGGCCTAATAGAGGGGGTAAAAGTCCCAAAAGATTATTTTGACATAATTAATGATTTAGTTACAGAAGAACCTCAGGTACCTGAAATTGTTGAAAATTATGAGATCTCAATAAATTATGTTATGAATCATGTAATATGGAACCGAAATAAAGTGAACATTGATAAGGTTTCTGCATATAATGTAGCAATGGATGTTATAAGTGACAAAGAGGATCAAGAACTAATGACAATTAAAGATTGTCGACAAAGAAATGACTGGCCAAAATGGAAAGATGCAATTCAACCAGAATTAGACCCGCTTGCTAAACTAAGTATTCAAATCCACCTCATTCAAAATAGAAATTAAAATTTAACAAACAAAATGATAACTAAATTAAGTAAAAAAGTTTGTTTTGATTTAGATTTATTTTTCAAATCCAAATGATTCAATTTGATTGAACTTTATAATTAGCTCAAATCAAAAAATTAATGATTCAAATATTAATTGTCTTACTTGATATCTCATTTATAGAGTATACATGTGTGAAAAGAATATTTAATCATTAACTTGGTTCATGTCTTTAATCTCTTTTTATCTTTTTCTATGCATGTTTTTTATTTAATAATGGTAGATAAATATATAGTCCTCATTACCTAGATTTATCGTTCATGTCATCCACTTCTCTTCATGATGCACTACAAAAAAGTTTAATTTTAAAGGAGATTTATTACTAGAGGTTATAAAACCTCTTATAATTTATTGGCATAAGGGAGGTTTTTTAAACCTCTGGTAAGTACAAGGAGAGGGGTTTTGTAATGAACCTAGGAAAATTTCCCTCCATAATTTTTTTAGAATCCCTCTTTACATTTTTTACACAAAGCCTCTTATATCATTTCACTCGTCTATCCTAAAAACACATTCCCCAAACGTCAAATCTTCATCTCTTAACTTCAAATATTTGTCTCTCAATTTCAGTAGAAATAGTTTCCTTTGCAATTGCAACTTCCGATTTCCTTCTTCGAATCTTCACCGTAGCTTCCAATCGATAATGGTTTTCCATTTAGGATTTTAATTTTTTTTTCACTTTGTCGTTGATTTCTCACTTGGCCATCTTTATTATTTGTTTTCGTGAAAAGATTCAGTTTGAAGTGTTGTGTTTTCTAAAATTTGCAGTGCGTCTAAGACCAATTGCTTTGCTCGTTCAGTGGCCTTGCCATCTTCGTTTCGGGTTTAGTTAATTGTGGTTAATTTTTGTGTTGTAATTGTTGAAATTTTTATGTTTAAATTTAAGGTTAAATAGAGTAATTAGTGCTGGCATCAAAGCGTTTCTGATTGTAATAGTACCTATGGTACGTTGGAAGAAGGACCTTCAATCGTTTGGTCTGTTTGCTTCTCTCAAATAGTACATTAGGATTGGGGGTCTACGCACATGGATTGGTACAATCACTTCTTCTCCTCTTAGAAGAATAAATACAATCAAGCGTTTTGGATTCTCATGTAAACCACTAAAACTAGGTTTAATTAGGCTTCGCTCTTTATAGTGTTATAGTTTGGGATTTTATAGAGAAATAAAAATGTGTTATATATAAAAAAGATGAAAGTGTGTTATCCGCAATGAATAAAAGAAAATCTCATAGAAAATCAAGTTCATGTTCTTTTATTTTCTCTCTCAATGGTCATACTATGCAGTTATTATATTTTGGTATAATGAGAGGGTGCAAAATATGAACTTTTTTTCTTTGGGCTTTTAAAACTGATAAATGTAATTAATTTCCTTTGTAGTAGTGATGATAAAATTCATGATTCATAAAATCTGCACCAAATAGTAGGCCAAGGACCCACATTCTCTTTGAAATGCTTGGTTGCCTTCCTTCTTTACCATTTTCTTGTTTCATTAATTACTTTCAACAATTGCTTATCTCTATTATTGCTTATCATCTTTTGCTTGAAGGTCAGTGAAGGTAGATGCATATGTAGGGATATTCTGGAGAGTGGACTACCATTTGCAGGCTTTGTGGTAACTAGTCAACATTCTCATATAAACTTTGAGTAAATTCTAGACATTCTTCCTTTTCATTAATGCTAAAAGTCATTATGCTATTTTCAAGTATTTAATTGTCTCATAAGACCATTTTCAATCATTGTTATCTGAATTACAAGAAACTTCACATGACTTGGAAAGTTTGGTTTCAATTTAGCTTCTCTTTCAAGAAAAATAATTACTTTTTTAGATGTTAAAACTCCAACCTTTATGGGGAAATAAGCTGAAAGTAACCTCTTTCTTCTACTTTAGTAGCTAAAGTTTAGCTAACATGTCCGAGAGTAATTTTTAAATTTTTTTTTATTTTGTTTCTTGATGATTTAAATTTTAATTTATATCATAGTATAAATACATATGTTGAAGCACTTTGGAATTGAGCATAATGGGATTGTAAAATCCACGTGGTCAACTTAGTGGGAACAGGGCTTGGTAAGCATGAAGAAAAGTAAATGTCATAAATTCAACTTACTTTTAAATTTTTGAACTTCCAATTTTGGATTTCTTGAAATGACCTTTGAACCGAGTGCTTTTGCCATTAGAAGCATCTCCACTTTGTGGCAGCTTTTATAGGGTGAACATAAGTTCCATTTTACTTTTAAATTTTTGGTTCCTTCCATTGAACATAAATTCTCTCTGACATTAGAACTCCTATTTCGACATGCACTGAAAGAGAAAAACTTAACGTGAATAAATTCTTATTTCCTTCCTTGAATTCTCTATGAGAATAAAATTCCCATTCAACATGCCTTAAAAAGTGAAAAAAACACCTAAGTTAAGAATTGAGGATTGTTAGTAGTTGAAAAAGTCTCACTAGATTGTTAGTACCTTAAAAATTAAGGATTGTTGATGATTTTGAGTTTGATGTAAGTTTATAGTTTTGTTAGGCATGTTGTAAAGTACACGCAGTTTGATTAATTTTATTACTTATGTTCTAAAATAGGTTTAAATTGTACAAAACTATCAAGGAGAATTGCTTCATGAATTTCTTGTGTGTCATTTATCATCGGTAATATTTAATTTTTTAGTATATTAATATATATTATATACTGTAAAGAATGTTACTAATTATGATTATTTTTTTATATTAGGTATCTAATAAAGGGAATCTCCCTAATGAAGAAACAAATGACTTAGATCAAGATTGATAGTTGAAAAATCTTATTAGACTTTCATTTTGTTTTACTTTATAACAATTACAACAAAAATATTGTAATATTTCTCTAGTTTGAATGTTTAAACTTTATTATTTACTTTGAACTTATAGACAACGTTCCTTGTTTTTATGAATGTTATATCTAGTTATAAACAAATATCCAAATCTTAGAATTTTTGCTTATTATATGTTTTACGAATTATATACATTCAAAAAGTGTAACAAATAAAATTAAGGGAATTTAAAAAATAAGTAAAAACATTGATAAATAATGAATTGCATTGTAGGGGTGAAAAACACTAAAAAGGGACTTTCAGTACTAATATACAGAATAAACCCCGTGAAGTACCACGGGTTCCCAAATTGCATATAAATACCAGGGGTTTTAAAATCGTTGGTAATTACTAAGAATTTTAAAACCACCAGTAATTACTAGGAGTTTCAAAATCGTAGGTAAATACCAAGGGTTTCAAAACTGTTGGTAAATACCAAGGGTTTGAAAATCGTAGGTAAGTGTTGTTTTACCAAGGATTAGTCAAACCTGCCTGTAAACCATTAACGACACTAGTTTTTCTAGGAGAAAAACAAATTGCGGGTAACTCCTTTAGTGGGGGTTAAAACCCCCGAAAATGGTATAAATAACGCTTGGTAAAAATTATTTTTCTTATAGTTATAGATCATAGTATAGATGCTCCAACTCATCCTCTTGATGTGAAGCACTTGTAGTTGGTAACCTTTTAAACATATATAATTTATTTTATTTCATTTCACTAATAAAAAAAATAATGTCTATTATTTTGTTTAGTCAAGGGAATATTTGACATTATTGTGGGTGTTATAAATTGATGACAGAGATAAAAATCAACATGAATTAGCATCGGACATCCTACAAGATTAGGCATGGCAACGAGACGGGACGGGGATGGGTTTCACTATCCCATACCCATCCTCGTAGAAAATATTCATTCCCATCCCCATATTCAAATCCAACGGGTATCAAACTTTTGTCCCATTCCTATCCCCACTAGGTAACGAGTATCATCTCGTACCCATACCCATTCCTGTTTTCTTACTACTTCAATATTAATTTTAATTAATTTTTATAAAATAATAAAAAATTACGGTAAAGAAAACATAATATTATCAAATATTCAATACTAGGAGCAAAATTGTTTCTTCCATATCAAATACTTTGAAATAAATTATAATTATTTACATTTTAGATTAGAATACCGAATAAAATTTCACGAGAATCAAAACATTTATTAAATTTGCAAACATTAATGAAACCTACTTGATAAAATTTACAAATATTTTAAAAAAATATATAAAAGGAAAACAAATATTCAAATTAAAATATATTTTAAATATATGTTTACTTCAATTTTTTAATTTCTAATGAATCTATTTTTTATAAACTAATAAAAGTTATAATACATCACTTGATCAAAATAACGCAAAGAACAAATAATAAACATAATAATAACATTTTTTACATAGATCTTATATCTTTTGAACTCTGATATATCTTGGATGGTGATAAAAAAAATTTCATGACAATTACATTCAATTTTTATATTCTAGTAAATAAAATTTATTTATACAGTTATAGTGAAAAAATTACAGTATGATTGATAATGAGTTAAAAAATATAAAATAATTAGATAAAATATATTGAAATAGTATTCTACATGATGAAAATAAAAAACAAATAAAAATCATAAAAAATTAACAAATGTGTGTCTTAGAAATAATATGAGAGACTAGAAAAGAAATCGCACAAAGAAAAAAATGTATAATTAAGGGTATAATAAGATGAAAAATATCTTAGAGATCTCAGCAAACTTTTCAAATATCAACATATATACTCAATGGTTGATAAATAACGAAAATTATTTTAGCGAAACAAAATAGTTCTTCAAATGAAACAGAATGAATAATAATAAATAAATAATATTGTTTTTATATTACCTAATAAATGAAAGGTTTGTGCTATTAAACACTTAAATTAAGAGTATTAAACATTCTCATGTCAAAGGAAAATATATATAATAAATAAAAATATGAAAAAATAATAGCAATATTTAAATGTGAGACATAAATATTTTTTAATTGACATACATTATTTTAACATAATTACATAAAGGTTATGATAAGATTAAAAGTATATTAGAGATTCAAATGATTTTTGTAACAAACCAAATAATTAGAAGAAATGAAAAATAGAAAGTATATATATATATATATATATATAGGATTAATTAATTAATTATGAATGTTTTAATAATTTAAATGGGGGCGGAGATATGGCGGGGACGGGTATTATGGTGGGAATATGTACATCCCCCTACTCATCTCCATATCCAATTGAAAAAGTCAGAGATTTCCCATAGTCATACCCATACCCAGTCAATGCGGAGATTCCCCGTCAAAATGGGAATAGGATCAGGCAATACCCACGGGGGCAGGTTTATTTGCCATTTCTATACAAGATCGACGTAAAATTGAGACCTTTTGAAAGAAGAACAGGACAACATTTAATGTTTGCTAGTGCACTAACAAACGTTAAATAACGTAAAATAGTTTTACTATAACTGACGTTATTTAATGTCTGTCATTGCACTAACAAACGTTACAATGTTTTACTATATCCTATAGACCTTTTGCAATCTACACAAAGAAAGTCATTAATCTTAAACCTAAACCTAACTCCATATTTAGAGTAGAAATGTTTCCCACTCCTTTCTTATTTGCTTCATTATCTTGTTCGAGATAGGTGATGTGATAGAGGACTATCCCTAGATTCCATACAAGAAGAACTTGAAGATGAACCTTTACAATTCAAAGGACCTATGACAAGGGCAAGGAGCAAGAGATTGGAAAATCAAATCTATTCAAGGCTCTTGATACTACAAGCAACTGCAAGTGGAAATTCAAAGGATATGAAGATCATGGCTTAGAGTACTTTTGAAGGATAGTTATTAGGAAATTAGTTTATATTTTTGGACTTTGGGTTTTCTTTTAGAAATCAGTTATGTTCTATGTTTTTGGGCTTTGGGTTTTCTTTTATAAATTAGTTTATGTTTTGGTTTGAGCCTTCTTGTAGGGTTCTTAGGTTTTCTTAAACTCATGTGCCTATATATAGAGGTACCAAAAACTATTGTAGACACTTTTAGTCATATATTGAATTTGATTTCATTAAAGAGAGGATTCTCTTTGTTCTTGGCTTAGGCCTCCGGTTCTTATCAAAGATTAACATCTTTGTGGAGAATCTTCACTTGACTTATCAATCTGCTAGATTGTGGCATCCTCCATCTCTGCCTTATTCCGCATTCTTCCCTGAATTATTCAAATTCAGAAACGATCATACTCTTTCCTGGATAGGATTGTATCATCTAGTATCTAGAGCAAGGTTCTGGTTTGAATTTCCTCTTCCATGTTATTTTTCTGTCATATGAAAAAAAAACTACAATATTTGAATGTCTAGTTGTTTTGTGTTTTGTTTTAAATTTTATTTGTTTCATTTGTAAGGAGTAAAACCCCTAAGGTTGTTTCCAATTTGGTTGATTTTTTTTTTATTTTGCGTATTTTTTTCTTTTCTATTTTCTATTTAGATTGTGTATTTCTACATTTGATTCATGGAAATTATTTGTTTTTGTGTTTGGAATTTGCAAGTGCACTTACTTTGATTTACATGAGTATGAGGGTTTGAAGGATAGATTGTTTAGTTTGTTTTTGTGTTGAACTGCAAAAAAAAAAGGACAACAAAACAAATTGTGGATCAAAGTCAAAAGGAAATAAATATATATTAAAAAAAAGGATAAAAAAAAGGGAGTTCAACACAACTTTTTGTTACAATTTTATTTGTGGTTTATTGATATCTACTTGCAATCAGTTTTTGTCTTAGAGTCTCTGTGTTTTGTCTAGAGTTTTGAATTTTCTTTGTCCTCTAAAGTCAAGATTTAGATCTCGCAACATTTTTCACATTATTTGTTCACTCTTTGCTAAGTTACTAGAGTTCTTTGCCAAGTCCCAAAGGGAATTTGAGTGGTAAAAGGCAAGAGAGTACATTCAAGAAAAAGCCTATAAGTGTGATACACAAGTGGAAAATTGAGTGAAACACTTAGCAGAGTGGTGAGGTAAAAAAAAATTATTGTTGCTAACATTTGCTTGCAGGGCTTGACTTCTTCCTAGAATAGTGAGCCTTTATTACCTAAGACTGCGACACTTATGGTTACACTTGATAGGCTCACATTACAAATGAATCAAATGCAACAACACAATCAACAACAGTTCGAAAGGCTCCAAAAGTCTAATGAAGATGTGAGCGTAAGATTAGAGGGGGTGGTGAGAAGAAGAAGGAGACATGATGATTCAGACCATTCTTCTCATAATAATGAAGCGAAACATGTTTTTAGGCCACGGAGAGGCCAAAGATGAGAGGCATTTGGGAATCACATGCTTAGGAGGGATAATGATGAAGATGAGCATGGTTTTAGACCAAGGCGAGGTGAAAGACGAGAGAAGTTTGGGAACCACACACCTCGAAGAGATAAGATGTGGAGGAAGATTATAATTCCTAAATTTAATGGAGCTAATGACCAGGAAGCCTACCTGGGATGGGAAATGAAGCTTGACCAAATCTTCAACTCTTACGATTATGAAGATGATGATAAGGTGCTTATGGCTTCCTTGGAGTTTGAAGGCTATGTTATGAATTGGTGGAATCAAATCACCATGGACATAACTAGAAGAAGGCGGTTGCCAATTTCTACATGGGAGCAATTAAAGGTAGCTATGAAGGAAAGATTTGTGCCTCCTTATTATAAAAAGGAGATTTTCAACAAATTACAAAGACTTACACAAGGAAATAGGAGTTTTGAAGAGTATGTTCAAGAGATAGAGGTCACCTTGATGCAAGCTGAAGTGGAAGAAACACATATGGCTACAATGGCTAGATTCTTGAATGGATTAAATAGGAAGATTCGAGATGTGGTGGAAATGCACCATTATGAAACCTTGGAGGATCTTTTCATCAAGCCATCAGAGTGGAACAACAACTCAAGAGAAGAAGCGCCTACAAGAAGTCATCCACCTCATGGAGAGATAAGGAGAAATATAAGAAGGGGAACAACTTCTACCATTCCTAAATCTAAGGAGAAGGAGTCCTTAAATGGTAAAGTAACTTCTCAAGCTAGTAATGATGATTCTTCCCGTTCTAGTGCAAAAAATGTTTTAAATGTTTGGGTAGAGGACATATCGCAACTGAATGTCCCAACAGATGAACTATGATGTTGTTGGCGAATGGTGAGTACATTAGTGAGCATTCTACGGGTGACTCATCTGAATCACCTAGTAGTGATGAGGAGGAAAAGGAGTGTGAAGTCCCCCCTTTGGAGGGAGATCTCTTGATGGTTAGACGGTTGTTGGGTAGTATGAATAAGGAGGAAGATGAGACCCAAAGAAGAAATATTTTTCATTCTCAATGTATGGTTATGGGAAAGGTGTGTTTACTCATCATTGATGGAGGTAGTTGTACAAATGTAGCACGTGGAGAAGCTTGGTTTGGTGACATCTATACACCCTAGTCCTTATGCTTTGCAATGGTTGAGTGAGGATGGAAAATTGATGGTAGGTAAGTAGGTGAACATTGCTTTCTCTATAGGTAAATATGTTGATGAGGTAGTATGTGATGTGGTACCTATGTAGGCGAGTCACTTACTGTTGGGAGGCCTTGGCAATATGATAGAAAGGTAACCCATGATGGTCTAGCCAATAAGTATTCTTTCATGTTTAAGGGGCAAAAGGTGTCCCTAACACCTTTATCTCCTAGAGAGGTTTGTGAGGATCAACTTAAGATGCGAGTGAAAAGAGAGCAAAAGCGAAAAGAAGGAAGAGAGAAAATTCCAGAAAAAGACAAAAAAAAGGAAAATAAAAAAATAAAGAGAGAGAAAAGTCTTTTCTTGTGAGAAAAAGAGCTCAATAGAGCGTTGATTTCAAAACAACCCTTATATTTGCTGATGCCTAACAATATTTGTTTGTCTTTTGTACAAGCTTCCTTGTCTTTAGGTATGGAGCAACTTCTCAAGGAATATGATGATGTCTTTCCTCAAGACATCCCTTATGGTTTACCTCCTCAGAGGGGTATTGAGCATAATATAGATCTCATTCCAGGTGCATCCCTTCCTAATAGGCCAACCTATAGGAGTAATCCAGAAGAAATCAAAGAGATACAAAAACAAGTGGAGAAAATTTTGGAAAAAGGATGGATTCGGGAAAGTTTGAGTCCCTGTGCTATGCCAGTAATTCTGGTACCTAAGAAAGATGGATCGTGGAGGATGTGCAGTGACTGTAGAGCCATCAACAATATCACTATAAGGTACTGCCATCATATCCCTAGACTTAATGATGAAGGATTGACCCCAACCAAGGATGGAGGAACATGCTTAAGAAGACTAAACATGTTTAGAAACGAAGTTCACTAATCCTTCATCCCTTTCATTTGTGTTTGTTATTTTTGATTCCCTAAGTTGACTTAGTTGACTTAGTTGAATCAACTTTAGTTGACTTGTTAACCTTTGACTAGGTTTGACTTGTTGACTATAGTTGACTTGACTTAAGCAAACATGCTAATCTATGTTTATTTGCTTTGTAGGTTAATTAAGTAGAAAGCAATGCTAGTTGGCGCATGGTGATTGGGAAGCATAAATGATGTGGAGGAGAGAGTAAAACAAAGGCATAAACATAAAGTAAAAGGTATAAAGCAAGTGGACCTATGTACCTTTGGTCTCCTTTGCTTTTAGCACACTTTGGCCACTTTTTGGAGACATATGAGACACATTCTTTGTCTCCTTTTGTGCTAGAACGAAATTAGCCTTGCACACACCATAGTTAGCTCTTTTGTCTCTCATTTTTGTAACCTTATTTGACTTAGTTTCTAGAAGTTAGGGTTAGGTTTTTGTAGAGACATCCTTAGGTATCTTTTATTTGCTTAGAGGTCCCTAAACTCTTCTATATAAGGGGTGCTCCTAGACATGTAAAAGGGTTGAACATTTTGAAGTAAAAACACTCTTGTGTCTCAACCATTTGTGAGAGTTTCCTCCCTAGGGAGTGAATACTGTTAAGCCTTATCTTGTATAGCAAGTGGCGGCGCACATCCACTCATCTTCAAGGTTGCCAAGGCTTCTAGCCTAGCCTTGTAGTGGCGTGCTTCTCACATTTTTACCATTTCTTTCCTTTCCATTTTATGTTTTCTTCTTCCATTATTCATCTTCTATGCTTTCCATTTTTATTGTTTCTTCTTTCATTTTGCTCTTTAAGTGTTGTTATTGTCATGTGTGTTTTAAGCTTGAATCCAACTCTCTTCTTACTTTAATTGTTCTTGGTTTTCTATTGTTTATGTGCCTTCCATTTCCTTTTTGTTTTGAATCAATCCATCATCTTATTCTCTTGAGCTTTGTGAAAGGAACCTTCACATCTAGATAGCATGCTATCTTAATGTCCAGTGGGGATTTCACTTAGCTTTCTTAATCATCTCACACCATATTCAATAATCATAAAAAGGAACAAGATAATCCTTCATCACTTAATGACTTGCTTGATGAAATGCATGGTGCTTGTTATTTTTCCAAAATAGATTTAAAAAGTGGTTATCATCAAATAAGGATGGGAGAGGGAGATGAATGGAAAACTACTTTTAAAACTAAATTTTGCTTGTATGAATGAATGTTATGCCTTTTGGGTTAACCAATGCACCTAGCACCTTTATGCGGTTAATGAACCATGTGTTGAGGGATTTCATTGGTAAATTTGTTGTTGTATATTTTGATGATATTTTGATATATAGCAAAACACTTAATTCACACATGGGACATGTAAAGGGAGTTCTAGAAGTACTGAGGCGGGAAAAACTATATGCCAATAAGGACAAATGCATTTTTTGTACACATGAAGTGGTTTTCCTGGGGTTTGTCGTTAGCTCAAAAGGGGTACAAGTTGATGACGAAAAAGTCAAAGCCTTTAGGGACTAGCCCATCCCTAAGAATGCAAGTGAGGTCAAAGTTTTCATGGCTTGGCTAATTTTTATAGGAGGTTTGTCAAGGATTTTAGCACCATATCATCCCCACTAAATGAAATTGTTAAGAAAGATGTAGGCTTTAAGTGGGGAAAGGAACAACAAGATGCTTTTGATAGTCTCAAATACAAACTCACACATGCACCTATCTTAGCTTAACCAAATTTTGACAAATCCTTTGAGCTAGAGTGTGATGCTTCAAATGTGGGTATAGGCGGTGTTCTCTTATAGGAAGGGCATCCTATAGCCTATTTCAGTGAAAGGTTGAAAAGGGCGGTGGGAAACTATTCCACTTATGACAAAGAGTTATATCCCCTAGTTAGAGCTTTGCATACTTGGCAACATTATTTGCTTCCTAAGGAATTTGTAATTCATAGTGATCATGGTCCTTAAATATCTTAAGAGCCAAGGTAAACTCAACAAAAGAAATGCTAAATCGGTAGAATTTATTGAACAATTTCCTTATGTTGTTAAGCATAAAACAGGTAAGGCAAATGTTGTGGCTGATGCATTATCTAGGAGGCATGCATTATTATCTATGGTTGAAACTAAAATACTTGGTTTTGAAATTTTTAAGGAATTGTATGTTGATGACCATGATTTTGGTGAAATCTATCAACATTGTGAAAAAGGGAGCTTTTAAAGATTTTTTCAAGCATGATGCGTTTCTTTTCAAAGGAACTAAGTTGTGTGTGCCTAAAGGGTCAATGAGGGAATTATTTGTAAAAGAAGCTCATGAAGGGGGATTAATGGGACATTTTGGGGTTCAAAAGACCTTAGACATATTGCATGATCATTTCTTTTGGCCTCACATGAAACATGATATGCATTCTTTTTGTAATAAATGTATCACTTGTAAGCGTGCTAAATCTAAGTCTATGCATCATGGGATGTTTATGCCCTTACCTGTTCCGAACTCTCCTTGGATTGATATTTCTATGGACTTTGTTTTGGGTCTCCCAAGGTCCAAAGGGGAAAAAGATTATGTTTTTATTATCATTGATAGGTTCTCAAAGATGGCCCACTTTATTCCTTGCCACAAAAGCGGTGATGCCAATCATGTGGCCAATTTATTTTTCAAAGAAGTGGTAAGATTACATGGATTTCCACGGAGCATTGTCTCAGATAAGGATGTCAAATTTGTTAGCTATTTTTGGAAGGTCTTATGGGTAAGTTAGGTACAAAGCTTCTCTTCTCTACAACTTGTCATCCTCAAATAGATGGCCAGACAAAAGTGGTAAATCGAACTCTTTCGCAACTCCTTAGATGTTTTGTAAACAAATATTTGAAAACTTGGGACGAGTGATTACTTCATGTGGAGTTTGCTTATAATAAGGTAGTTCATTCTACTACTCAGATGTCTCCTTTTGAGGTAGTATATGGTTTTAATCCTTTAACCCCATTAGATTTGTTACCTTTACCTAATATTGATTCTATGACTAACAAAGATGGACTTTCTAAAACAACTTTTGTCTGAAACTTGCATAAAGAGGTAAAGGCCCAAATAGAAAAGAAGATGGAGAAGTTAGCCTCTAAGGCTAACCAAGGGAGGAAGCAGATCAAGTTTGAACTTGGCGATTGGGTATGGGTTCACTTTAGGAAGGAAAGATTTCCTTTTAAACGAAAATCTAAACTTTTACCAAGAGAAGATGGACCATTTCAAGTTCTTAAAAGAATCAATGACAATGCCTATATTGTTGATCTACCTGAAGATTATGGGGTAAGCTCTAGTTTCAATATTAATGACTTGTCTCCATTTGATGTAGGTTCGAAATTGAGGACAACTTCGATTCAAGAAGGAGAGAATGATAGAGGACTATCCCTAGAATCCATACAAGAAGAACTTGAAAATGAACCTTTACAATTCAAAGGACCTATGACAAGGGCAAGGAGTAAGAGATTGGAAAATCAAATATATTCAAGGCTCTTGATACTACAAGCAACTGCAAGTGGAAATTTAAAGGATATGAAGATCATGGCTTGGAGCACTTTTGAAGGATAGTTATTAGGAAATTAGTTTATATTTTTGGACTTCGGGTTTTCTTTTAGAAATTAGTTATGTTCTATATTTTTGGGCTTTCTTTTATAAATTAGTTTATATTTTGGTTTGGGCCTTCTTATAGGGTTCTTAGGTTTTCTTAAATTCATGTGCCTATATATAAAGGTACCAAAAACTATTGTAGACACTTTTAGTGATATATTGAATTTGATTTCATTAAAGAGAGGATTCTCTTTGTTCGTGGTTTGGCCTCTGGTTCTTATCAAAGATTAATATCTTTATGGCGAATCTTCACTTGACTTATCAATCTGCTAGATTGTGGCATCCTCCATCTCTGCCTTATTCCGCGTTCTTCTTTGAATTATTCATTTCATGCCTCTTGAGGATTCAAATTCAGAAACGATCATACTCTTTCCTGGATAGGATCGTATCATGATGAATTCTTGAAGGACTGAAAAAATGACACAACTTCTTTAAGGGCAAACAATCGCTTCAACCTTGGTATTGTAGGCGATTAACACACCCGCTTGGCAGAGGGAATATCTTTGTCTTTGTAACATCCCGCCCGGATATTACGAATTTAATAAAATAAAATGGAAATAATATGTCAGCATCATTTATTAAAATCTCATTTAATAACAATACCTCGTTTCCCAAAACACGGGAAATGTAAAACTTCATTAAATTACCAATGAGTCCATAAATACAAAACTGTGAGTTTAGTCAAGTAGGCCATGAGCCTTTACATCATATTTTAAAATAGAATAACAAAAATGTGAACATAAAAATTCCCATAATCATCCCCTCTCCGCAGGTAAGCCTCACCAGCTCCACCTGCATCATCACCTGCTCACGTGTACCGCGTACACGATCATCGCCAAACACAAGCAGATAGGGTGAGCTAACAATTGAAACACACAAAAATATACCAAACATACATATACATGTAAAACCAATACAAATAATATAACAATAACACAAACGTTTTCTTTATATTGCATGGCCACAAAAATATAAAATATCCTTTCTTTTCCCACAGAACCCTACTCCATTTCCATCACATGGCCACCACCATGTAAACCGATGCACCTAGTGGAAGTCTCGTTACCTTCCCTCCACATGGCCACCACCATGTATATTAGGTACATCAGGAAACCTCGTTCCAATTCTTCACATGGCCACAACCATGTTAGTAGTGTTCTACATCTTCTATTAAGTATCTCAAGGTGCTTTGCTGCAACACCTATCGGCCACAACCGATAGAGCACGTGCGAAAACCATGCTACGGATCACACACCGTAACGCCAGGTGGAGTTCCCAAGTACGAACATAGTCCGTAACTTTCCAAGACTACCAAACTCGTCAACAACCAATGAGGAGGGCAATCCATCTGGACCCATCCGTACTGGCCACAACCAACACACTCACACCGGCACACTCGCCAACCCGAGCCACAACCCAAGGTTCCTCGTGTTCATCCGCTATCCTGAGCCACAACTCAAGGAAAGTCATTACGGGCCACAACCCATAGAATGCTACGTGCTTAACCCCTATCCTGAGCCACAACTCAAGGATATATTCCGGGCCACGACCCTTGGAACACCAGCAAGCCCACCATCGAGATGTTCTTAGAAGCCTTATAGACCATGCTTTACAATTTCCAACTCATCCCATTAATATAGCAATAACACATGCTTTGAAAGTTTCTCGACACCCTCGCTCATTTAAACTAAACTCCTTGGTTTAACCTGTCCAGCCTATCTCACTTAAGGTAGACCCATTAGCTTGGGCGAGCCCCCATCACCTCTGCATCCTATGAAGTCTCGCTTAAGTGAGATCATTCTCGCTTGGGCGAGACTCCCACTCGCCCAAAATTAATATACCTCGTCTAGGCGACGAGTTCAACAACAACCACCAACCTTCCCTCGAGATCTCGCTTAGGCGAGAGGTGCTCACCTGAGCGAGACGTCATTCCGCTCAAAACCACAATCAATCCCGCCTATGCGAGATGTTCAATAAAACCACCTAAATCACCCACGAATTCTCGCTTGGGCGAGGTATACTCGCCTAAGCGAGATGACCCGTCGCCCAAGACCAAATCACACCGCCTGGGCGAGATGCACGAGTAAAATAGAGGATACGCGTCCCTGCATGTCTCGTCTAGGCGAACCTAGCTCGCCTGAGCGAGAATTGCAGGTTCTAACACTGATTCACGCACAAACACATTGCACCAGCGACCCAAAACATAACCCAACCATACCAATTCATTCAGCACAACTTTGATAGACATTTTAGCATAATGGAACACGAAAATATGCCCCAACAACCCCATCTTTGTACAATCACAGAATAGGCAGTGTATAACCCCATTATTTTCATGCTTTTACACTAGAATTCAATCAAACAGTACCAATTCACCCAACCCTGAATTCATCACAGATACAGTGCAGAATCCATAGCATGTACTCATAAAAACCATGCAATATAATCAAAGGCATACAATTTCGGGTTCAGCTCCCCTAACCTGAAAAATCCCTTGCTTAACTTCTGAAATTGGGAAAATTCCTTTGATCACCAAGGCTTGCCTTATCACCACTTCAATTACCCCTATCTAATTCTCTCAAAATTCTCTATTTTACCTTGAATTCGTGCACCTCTTAGAGCTCTCTGAAAACAGCCTCTCTTAGGTCTATGCAAAAAAAAAAACGGGGGAATATGATTAAATTTGGATTTTATTGCGCTTTTCAAGGGTCGTGACTTGATTGTTTCTCAGCCCTTTAGCTTGCCCACTTTCTGCTAGGTTTCTCCACAATTAAAGTTTAAGCAAAAAGAGTTAAATTTGACTCACCAAGGTTTGAACTCATGACCTTCCCACTACCAAGTCAAAGCTAAACCACCAAGCCAACTTATGTTTCTTGCTAACACGCACAATTCAAGCATTATCTCATACAAAAATGTGGCTCAACGTATCATTAAAGCAACAATAGCAAAAACACACACAATTGGCATACATAGGACTCGAACCTAAGTCCCCTCACACAATCAAAGTACTCTCAACCATTTGAGCTAGTACTTTTCCACGTCATTCATAACAGAATTTAATGTCATAAATGCACTACCCTCCCGCATTTATTAATTAATTATTCATTTAATTAATTAAATTCCGCTGATCTTATAGTCTTCATCAGCACTACTTCCATCAATTTTCTTTTTAAATAATAATAAACCACATGTTGGACACACCTTTAGTGAAACAAACTCATCTTTGTACAATACACAATCAATGAGGGTATGCATGTATCTTTTTGTACTCTAAACCTACTCGAAATAAAATTTTCTTCACCTCGTAATTATGGATAGGTAACATGTTATTTTCTTAAAGCATATTCTTCAATAACTCCAATTATGCGAAACTTTTATTAGCCCATCGGCTTCTTGATTTTAAACTGAACAATTTCAAAGTTTTCGATATCGTGTAAAGTTAGCGCATCATGGGTACAAATTTTCCTCTGAATTGGACTTTAGATAATCATATAAATGAGCTCTTCCAAAATTTTCTTCACCAATATTACGCACCATGTCCTCTAAATGATCACTCATTCATTCATCCACATATTTTGTTACTTGTGACGTCGTAGGTTTGTGTAATACTTCTTCATGCTAAGTCTAAACTGTATAACTTCTGACTATATCGAAGATGAATAGATGATCAAATGTTGGGCCAAATTCTTGACATATTTGATTCAGACAACAACACAAGGACAATAATATGTTCTGTTAACGAAGACTGTGTGTTTTTGAGCATATTGCAATAACTTAAAAAACTCCTTTTTCATACTCTTGACTGATGTGGCGTGCATTCATCCAACTTTGATATGTTATACATTCATAATAAACTCCATCATTCTTAAATTTTTAACTCTCACAAGGTGAGGCCTACCCATTCAGAAAAATACTATTTGTCACAATTCACTAACACGTATAGGAAGAAGCCTAAAATCATAATTTTGACAAAAAATTGGCATCATTTCGCATTGATCTCCGAAGTACACAAAATGAAAGTGATCACATATGACCAGAATCAAGTATCCATCCAAAAAACAACACAAAATTGTCTCAACCAAAATTTTATCAAATTTACGCATAAACTTCAATGTACAAGTTATAATAAATGATGATTTTTTTTGTCCAAATTGTCGTATTGGACAATTCAAGATTTACAATAAATGATTAATATTTAATCATTTGTGCTAAATCTCCAATGGAAACTAAGATTCGCCAGTGTTGAACTAAAATTATAAAAAATCCCAACATAAATCACTACAAAAAAAAAGATATATAGCATGAGTCATTTTATGGAGGTTAAAAAGACCTCCACAAATAAAGTTCATATGGATAAATTATGATAAATTTTATAAAAGCTAATAATAGAGATATTTTTTATTTTTTTAGGAGGTTTATGACCTTCCCGGAATGCAACACATTCTTCTCTTCCAAATCACATGTTCCCTTCCAAATCAGAATCTTTCCCTTTCACTCTAAAACCTAACTTCAGAGTGTTCCGCTCCACGATTAAGCCAGGCCGTAGTCTCCGTTGCAGCGATCTTCGTCGCGCCAGCTCCGTCGCGTCGTCTCCGTCGCGCCAGCTTCGTTGCGCGGACTTCGTCGCGCTAGCTCCGTCAAAAACCTAAGTTCAGAGTGCCAATCGATTCCGCTCCGCAATTAAGCCATGTCGTAGCCTCCGTTGCAGTGATCTTCGTCGCGCCGTCTCCGTCCCGCCAACTCCGTCACACCAGCTCCGTCCCGCGGTCTTCGTCACGCCAATTCCGTCTTGTGGTCTTTTGAGAGGACATGGTGTGGGTCCTTTTGGTTGGAGACTTTTGGTGTGGGTTCGATGCATGAATTCTCTAAGTTTTTATTGTGTTCCAGCAATTTAATGTTTGCTTTTGTTAGCCAGGCAGAGCTAGCATTTTCTGAATTTTCTGGAAATGGTGCTGGAATACTATCTGCTGCTAGCACAGCTGCCAGTACTTTTCTCTTAGTTTTTGTCGCCGAATGGGGTGATAAGTCATTTTTCTCCACAATTGGTGAGTTCTAACGTTAGAATTATTGGTTTGAAAGTATATATGGAACACCTATACCTAGAACTATCGTTTTTGTCGTTATTAATATCAAACTTTTTATGATTTTGCTATTCCTTGGTCTGGAAGCATAGGAGACAAAAATGCGAAATGACATGCGAAAACTGATAATGTGTTGTGGGTTTGTGGTGATTTTACAAGGTCTTTTTGTGATATGTCATGTTTGTCAATGGTAGAACTTTTCATTTTTAAGTTGTCCTTGCTATTGATTCGGGAAGAATATGCGGCTAGCTAGTTTTGGTTCTTGCTATCTCCAGGTATAATTAAATCTCTTAGAAATTAAAAGTGCATATGTTGGTTAGATTGGCCAAGTTACAACTTCAACAACTGACGGGAAACACTTTTAAAATTGGCAAATTCTTTATGAAACTTTCTTTTACTTTTGGCAATGTTGTTCGCTGAATTTTAAATTTTCGTGTTTTGGATCGCTGGCTATAGTTTATTTTGTCCTTGTCCTTGGTTCCCTCGTTACTTTCATTGCCTACGCTGTGTGGAGGAATCATTACTTCCTATACCTAGTGGTTGCATTCACCATTGCTGTTGGAGTATACTTAGGATTTAGGACCATAATCACATGCGATGGTGGTGAGAAATAACTTATATTTTTGTTGTATATCGTCTTAAAAGTTGTTCTGTTGAAAGCTATCAGTATGAAAGGCTCATGATGATCGCTTAAAATATTATATTTTAATTTTGAAAATGGTAAGTGTTTCTCTGGAAACAATGGTAATTATAGATTTCTAGAGACACTTCAGTTCATGGTTGCCATCAATAACACCAAAGGAGTTTATGAATTTGTCCAAGCTCGTCAACTCTGGTAACAAATATCCCATTCTATCTCTTTTTTTTTCTCAGTTTTCTTATGTTTTGTTACAATTATGTGTATATAGTTAGGTTTTTACAATGATTAGATAATTTAGAAGAGGTGGGTGGTGTATGAGTGTCAGGTATGGAAAATGCTTCAAGACAAAGTTATTCCCAAAAATGCACGCTTTCATATCGAGCACGGAGTCAACAAAAGTGATTCTAAACAATGAGGAGAAATTCTCAAAGAAGTATATGAAGTCAATCGTTGAGCTTGTTGGACGTGATAGCTTGCTCTGTGCTGCACACCAACATCACAAACTTATTTGCAGTTCTCTGTTTTCTCTGTTCTCGACCTTCCTTTGTTGAACTCTTTGATTCACTTCTTCTTGAAGCTATAAGTAGTTGGAAATGTGGATTTGTTCTCGTTATTCAAGATGAAACACTAAGGTATTTCAACTAAACAAAAATAAATTAAGCTTATTCTTTATGTAAATACTACCTCTTAACACCATTATTTATATTCCAAAATAACTAATTTTTTAAACTAAAAATAATTATCAAAATAACTAAGAATTTAAGTATAACTTAAAGTTTCATATTGAATGAAAATAAAAATGAAGGAAGTTGAGTGCCGAGTAGAAAAAATATTAACACTAAGTTTTCATTCTCAATGTTCTAATGTAGTTAAGCTGATATGCATGGTTGATAAAGTTTTTCTAAAGCAAAGTTGATAAAGTTTTTCTTATTAGTTATTAGTTAGATCCAATCACAAATTGAGTTTTATCTTAAAACTCAATTTATAAATTTGTATTAATGTAGTTATTAGGCAACAAGTCAAAGAGTTTTGTATGGTTTCCAAACTTCTTTTTTACTGTATTCTTCTGTTATAAATGATTACTGTATTCACACATTAGTATATTATTTATAATGAATAATAATCGAGAATAAAATTAATATTTAAATATGGAAAATATTTGGTAAATTGGTAAGATATTTTACTATCTACCATATTATATCTTTCTTTAATGTTATATTTAAATCATATTTCTAACAATTATGGAAAATCACTCTTTCAACTTCAAGCTAAGAGGACGACTCAAGCTACAAATGAGAGTAAGTTCCACTTGTCTTGCTTCAGTTTTTTCATGCATTCTTCTGCTACATTCTCATCAGTTTATGTATTGTAGATTCAGCTTCTTCAATACAAATACACTAGTACTTAATGACTAGTCCATTCACTGATGTGGCAACACACAAATTCTTTGAAAGTCGTAAATATTTAGGTCTCAAGGCTGAACAGGTAAGATGTCTAAACCATTTTCTAGCATTATATTTATAGAATTTTACTAATAGGTGTTGTTTCTTGTCTGTGTAGGCAAACTGGAAATGTATACAAGAATGTGAAGAGGAAGATTGAGAGAGGAGTTTTTCCAACATGTATATCAGGAAACAACTTAGTATGTCATTTCTCTTTACTAGCCAGTGATGAGAAATTGTGCTATTTCATGGCATGAAAGAAGACCATGTTCGTTTCGGGATTTTTTTCTTCTAGTATATCAATTGAGTTTCTTGATATGATGTATATCGAGATTTATGCTTTGGGATTTTTACTTTATTCGTTCCATGTCAAGGTTACTTTGAAAGATTAGGAAAGGAGAGTTAGTAGCATAAACAGAGAAGATTTGCATATGAAGGTTACTTCTGTTGTCTCCATGAACATTTTTGTTGCCCTTCTCTCTGCTTGCATCATCATCGGTCATCTCTTGGAGGAGAACCGATGGATCAATGAATCCATCACTGCCCTTCTCATTGTCAGATTCTTATTTGTTTTTATTGTAGCTATCGACATTGAGAAGATGAGTTTTTAGAAAAAGTTCCGTTTTTCTTTGGCAGGGTCTTTGTACTGGAGTCTTTATACTGCTATCTACTGGAGGAAAAAGCTCATATACTAGTATTCAGTGAAGATCTTTTCTTCATTTACCTTCTCCCACCCATCATTTTCAATGCCGGGTTAGTTCACTACTCTTTTTTACATTTTCATTCAGCTTTTTGTTACATGCTCAACTGCATAATTTAAGATTCATTGTAGTTGAGGAAATCGATATACTGCAATTTCAATTGCTCTTTTATTCTTTAACCATTCCAGGTTCCAAGTGAAGAAGAAATAGTTTTTTCGCAACTTTATGACTATTATGCTCTTTGGTGCAGTTGGTACTTTGATATCATTCTGCATCATATCACTGGGTAATCGAAGTCATCATCTAATTCTTCTTTTATCCCAAAGTAATATCAAATCATATTTGGTTGTGTTGTCCCAATTTGTTTATCAATTTCATTTATCTTGAATAGGTGCCATACATTTTTTTCAGAAGTTGGACATTGGTTCCCTCAAGATTGAAGATTTTCTTGGTGTGCTTAAATTACCTCCTTACCTTACAATACTTTGTTGGAATAATTAACTGCAAATTGCAAAGAGATATCCCTGGAGTGGACAAATTGCAGCACCATTTCCATTTGGTTCTGCACCTTTTATTGGCTTTCCATTGAGTGTTATTATGTTGACATGGCTGCTTCTCCCAGTGCTGACATGGCTACTTGAGGGGTAACTTTTTCCAATAAATATATGTAGCCATAACTATTGTAACTCATTAATTATCTTGGTACTTATTTGTGATGTGATTTTCAATACAAGAATTATACTGTATCGGTGTGAGTTAATCATCGATACCAAATAATCATGATTTTTGTGCAGGTCAATGATCTAGTAATAAACTATTTTAGTATATGCATGTTGATTTCATGATTTGAGGTCGATGTCCTTCTTGGAGCTAATATTTATCTTTTATAATTTCAGCAAACCAGTGATGCAAATGAGCCTAAGTCTTCTATGTGTACAAGAGGATCATCTGGTGGTAGCAACATTTAGGGTGTTGATGATGTTTTTTAGGATGAAACTATTTAGTGTATTATGAACTTTGAGTAAGTATGGATTAAGTTGTAATTGTTTCAATTTAAATTGCTTTTATGTTAATATGTTGATTTTGAGAATCAAAAGTTCTAATGATATATATTTGAGCACTTTGG